>Ga0247741_1000275_pt1 | contig 32038 bp, 28 predicted proteins | sample UWRJL213509R2_FD_180945 | JGI IMG/M metagenome (GOLD analysis project Ga0247741, IMG submission 180945) | Plant litter microbial communities from Arlington Agricultural Research Station in Wisconsin, United States - UWRJ-L213-509R-2 | ecosystem: Environmental > Terrestrial > Plant litter >... | reverse complement strand
ACTCGGGATTGACGTTCAGCCACGTAGTTAATAGACCAAGCTACTTTCAGTGGTCTGCTTGTACGTACTTCTTCCCTCTATTTCCTCGTCGTTGTCACCAACCACACTTTCCTTGCTGTGCTAGATCACGAACATTCTCGGAACCTGCTATCTGCCTTCGAGTCTCTACCGAAGTATATGCACGCCTTCCAACCCTCGCAATTTGCACATTGGCGTACACACAGCCTGGATCCTGCAAACTCGATCGATTTCATCTTATCCAATGTATTAGGCCTCGTGTTGACTCTTGGCTGCTCACAATACGCCAGGATCTGGCCTAGATAGTCAAGTTCAGCCCCCCTTTGTAACCGTCAAATCGTCAGCGGTGTTGACTACCCCACGAAATATAGTTCTTTTCCTACAAATCGTTCGTGTTGTTTATCTATCTCCCGACCGCCTTGAACCTTCCCAGATCTAGACGCACCCTCGAAGCGACCTCCTCTTGTCCTCCGACTCACGGGCAGGACATCCCACGTTACCTATACTCGCGTCCGCAGGCACCCTTTCGATCCACGGAATTTCGATTTCTACTCGGCCTCTGCACTCCAAGACTCTCTCGAACGCCATTCTCTTGGCCCTCACGATGCTCTGGGTGCTGTGTTTCCAAAGGACGTTCGACATCTTACACTCCGAACACCTTCGCCTCACTTAAACGAACAAGGGAAGGATTTTCAGTCGGCCTCAACTATTCGCTGCTGCCCTCCATGAGATGAACTTTGGTTTTGCATTCGACGGGCGCTTATTCTCGGCTTCAAAGCGCCTGGCCGGCCTGACGTCACCGGGTGTGTTGGATGTAACCTTCTTTCGTTTCGTAAATTTGTCATACCTGGCGCGCAGGCATTCCACATTCATTTAAACTTCAGATTCCTGCTCCTACGTCTCACAAGAGCTCGGAATATAAAAGTCGATAGCCACACAGAACGTATCGATTTGTGCCATTTCGGTCGAATCAATGTTCACTGAATATTTCCAAGCCCAAGTTTCGAGGCTGCATTGCGCGGGTTGTTGGTCTCCCTCAGATGTCGATAAACATCTGGCGATACTGTCGCCATCAACGGACTGAACGTTCGTAATAGATTCTGTCATGTCCTGCGACCCACGCGTATATTAGTAAAAGGCCGTGTACACAGGATATTGAGACTTTCTTCCGAGATGGACGAGAAAGGAGGATTATTTTTCACGTTACTCACATGTGTTATTGTCAGGCCCATTCTGGATGACCATGAGCCGTGAATCGACCGGGCAAGGAATGGAGGAGGACCTAAAGAGCGGGCTCGAGGGAGCTGGACCGTTCAGAGGTGATAACTCAGTAGAATTTGTTCATAAGGTCACCAGAACCAGAGGATAATATGGTCGTGTGCTTCATCAGCATCCCGCCGACGCCTGAGGGGTAGGAGGAGTCGGAATTACTTGGACGATGGCATTAGAGCTAAATAAAGCATCGATATCGTATTGGATCGTGGGGGCTTGGAAATCTCAGGTTTTAGAAATCAGTTAAATTTTCAGTTGGAACATACTTGATACATAGTATTTTCAGACAGATCAGATACAAGAAGTCTGATCAACTTGAACGTGCTTTCTGGCTGGCCGATTCAGGGATTTCGAAGTGCATGACCGTGTGAACACAAAAGCCCGGTCCGCCATAGCGCGGCCCACTTTTCGAACCTCCTCACAATGCTCCTCGCGTTTTCCGCCTCATGCTCGACCAATCCAGCCTGTCTAGCCGCCACATGGACACCCATTCATTCAGCCGCCTCTACTATTTCCCACCTCGGACCTCAATAGATCATGCCTCCGATTCCTGTTACTACTTTTCCGCCCCAGTTAGTGGTCTGCCAATTGGTGCACCCGCAATTCACCTCGCCTCTATCGTCATATTGTGCGCATCCCCGCCGTGAGATCAGCTCCCAATCTCGAATCTCCAGTGACTCCGTTATGGTGCCACGCACTATTCTAGAGCACCCGGTTCTCTAGACGCAAACACCGTCCCAACGCGTCGCCACTGACGTAGGCTACTGCCTCCCGCAATGCCCATCGTGGATGCCTATATGCGTTGTGGAAGCCTCAAGCGCGTGTTACTGCGTCAGTCTTGGTTTAAGAGCACTCTTTCTAGTGGAAAGGTGGTGGTTCGTGACGCCGATCACCGTACAGCTACCATCTCTTCAAGAGGTGAGATACACTTCGTCTTTCTCATCGAATCCCAGGCACTGATATTCAAGCCTTCTACTCTAGATCAGCACTTCGCCGCTCACACACATGAGGTCCAGTGATCCTGTGCGCTGGCCTCCCCCAACCGCTCCCGTACATACGCCTCTCGACAATCTTGCGTTGGTTACTAGTCTAATTGGATCGAAACCTCGATGCATATCTGGCCCCGTCGGACCCCCTCGTCGCCCATGTTGGACACAGGACAAAGGATTCACTGGAAACGGGAAAGGACCTTCATAGGAGGAAAGCGGTCAGCGGATATATACTGGTAGTCGAGGCAGCACCACACTTGCTTCGACGACCACAACGTCGGAGTCAGTAGATGCTGGGTGGCCTGACTCCGCTCCTTAACCTTTGTCAATCGTCAACTCGACCTAGACCTTTCACTTCAGGCCGCTCCTGGATAATGCTCAAATGCAAACCAATGCACGACGCACCAGCATGATACAAATATCAAGACTTCTTTCTCTGGTGCCGAAATGGAGGGCCGTCAAATGGTATCTTGGCGTCGTTCACATCTTAGCTGAGCCGACCTTGCTTCAAGATTCTCGACTACAAGGAGGCGATGTTGGTACTAGGCAGGACCAGGTAGGGTATGTCGGAGGTGGCGTCTAAGCGATGGTGGCGGTCTGGGTGCTGCTCATGCGCTGGCTAAAGTTCTTTTCGAGGCTCATGTTACTTTCCAGCTTCCTACCTCAATTCGATTCGAGTTGGGATCTTTCAGCTCCGCTGTCCATCGACCAAACTTCCTCCAGTGCTAAATCGTACGTCCTATTTCCTTCTACTTAACTTTTGCTGTGGCGTGTCGCTAACCGCATATCCTCCTTTCTAGGTCTCATCTCGAATGTTCTCGGAGCATGCAAGCTACCTTCCGAGTCGCCATCGCTCCAATGCACACAAGAGAAGGATGGCTGTTGCAACAATCTACCTCTTTTCCTCGCTCTTCCAATCTCGGGAATGGCAATCACTCGTATACAAGTGTACACCGCATCCTGAAGCCGGGGAACTCTATCAAATCGCTTTACGAACGTCTTGGGGCTCATGTTGACTGCTCACGGTACCTCAAGGTCGGGCCCGATACGCAAGTTGAACCTCTGTTCGGACCAAGCAATATAGTTTTTTTCTACGTCCCCAAGTCGTTCGTATCGTTCATCTCTCCCCTCATAACCCGTAGCTGACAATCTTGAACCTTCTTAGATGACGCCTATATATACACTCCCTGTAACAGCCTCCCCTTGTCCTCCGACTTGTATACCTGCAGAACATACCCTTGTATATATCTGCGTCCGCATACTCCCTCCGCCGTGAAATTGGCCCTTTCAAATGAATAAGATTTGGTTTCTGCAGTATATTAGACTTGGACACCACTGGAAAGTAAGGGCATCAGGCTGCACGATACTCTGGCCTTCGTCATAGGTTATAGGCTGCTACCTTCCTCGTTGCCTACTATTGTCTTCAAGCATACATCTCTGTATTCAAGTACACGACTCGGCTTCCAGACGACCTTCGCCTACCATGTTTTCAAGGTGTCTTCGAATATACGACTCGGATTCCAGGTGACAACGTCCAACTCCATCAAGAATTCAGGGTAAGTATCTTCATTATGGGTAGATTAGGCGGTGAGCCCATCTCCTACTTTCTCTTCCCTGTACATTCGCTAACGACCATATTTCTTCTATTCTAGTCCTTCATTTCCTGCTTCTGCAAAAATACAGTCCCACTTTAGTCGATACTAGCGCTATGCTCATTGGTCTCATCTCCGACTATGCGTCCTAGGCGTCGACTTCGTTCGCATGAACCAACAAGCGGATGTTATCAATGGTTTGGCATTCGATGTCTTCCGTAACGTTGAATTGCACTACTTTTGCTTAGATGCATCGTCACCCTGGAGATAGGTTTTACGAAATTGATACTTGGAGAAGACGAAAGCGGCCAGGAGACTGACGCAGGATGTGTGCCCGGGCTTGCTGGAGGTTTATGGGAGGGGAATGACAAGTTCGCTGTCGAAGTCGATGAACGCTGGATCGTCTGCCTCAGCTAAACATCGACTCGATATGTAGAACTACTTTCAAGTCGCACCTGCGAGTTCCTCAAATGCGTACCTACAACGCAAACATCTATACTTCTCCAGCGTTAAATTGGGGGTCTATAAATTAGTGCCTACCTCCTACCCTTGCAACGTATGGATGGCTTTTGGGCTATTCTGTGTATGACAAGAGGGCGAAAGTGGGTGCTCGTGTCGATATATAAGATAGTAATTATGATGAAAACGTACATATGCAAAATGAGTCTAAGGTATATATGGTATGGAGACTGATCATATGTGAGGAAAGAATTCAGACCACTTCAGTTCGTGAAGGGCTGTAGGAGGTAAATTACGTAGTAGCATAAGAGGTAGGATCAGTAGGATAATCCGTGAGATTATGTATGCTGCTATCAGTGTGAAGACCACGAATATGAACAAGATGCCTAAGATGGAATCCAAGATTGAATACGAGATGGACTTCACGATGGAGTTCCAGATGGTGTTCAAAATGGAATTTGAGATGGTATTCACGATGGTGTTCCAGATGGTGTTTAAAATGGTGTTTGAGATGGCGTTCGCGATAGAGTTCAAGATGGCGTTCAAGATGGAGTTACTGACCCACTCAGCTATTATGCGTAGAAACACAGGAAGTAAGGGTCCACCTATGATCAAAATTGCGGATACCCTCCAAAGCCACTTTTCAGCAGCAGTCGGAAAGGTGAATGACCAGGGTATGAAGTGGATGGCCCCAAAAAGAGCTACCACACCCATCATGGTCCAGAACGAGGGTGGGACCTCGAGGGACCTCTTCTTCTCTTCAGGGGAGTAGAATGTTGGGACTCGAGCAGTGTCGTTGTTGTGGATTCCAACTTGATCCAACATGATCCAGAGAGGACCGAAGATGACTTTTATTGGCGCCCAGAGAAAGGTGTGGAGGATGGTGAGGACGAGACCATGTTCATTGCACCTGCCTGCAAATGAGCATCTGAATGATGCAAGGAAACCATCTTGTTTTGTGGCCACGAAATTTTTTGTGTCACGTTGCTGACGCGCCTTAGACACCTCCGGGTTTGACGACTCTGCTGACTTGAGGTAGACTGGTACAGCGCATCGGACATCGGATGGCTTATCCCACCAAAGCCAGTACGTGACACCATTCAGCACCGCAAAAGCGAGGGTGACAATCTCAAGCTCGGTGACAGCAAGCTTGGCAGCAAACCGACTAATGCACTGGACGATGAACCATGTCGTCTGCATCAGCACTATGCCCTTGGAAAAGATATCTGCCTTGCTTCGATCTTGTATTTCCTTCTTCGTGATGGTCGGCCACTCTATTTCCCCTGCCTTATACAGTTGTTCGAGTGTGCGTTCATCCAAAACACGGAGGAACGATTTATCGGCGTCGTGAAGGGCGAATCCACCCATCATGGCAAAGAATGCGTGTGTCCTTGTCCATTCTCTGTCTGTTAAAATCAGTCAGTCGCAAACCTAATAAGCAGTTGTAACTTGCATGCCTTCAGGTCGGTGTTTAACTGCAATTTCCTTCGCACTAAAGTGCTGGTGTGCTGCCCAAAAGATGACCAACTCTGGAGCAAGAAGCATATATCCCATCGTCGCCAACCTCCTTCCGAGAATCAATGCTTCACTATCTGTTGCTCGCGGAACATTGGGATGTACTGCAACCCAACTGCAGGCGAAGAGAGTTACGAGACAGCTCCAGACGATGCTCCATACTGTTCGATCGTCAAAGTACTGGTCGCCGAGTCGCGGGAATAGAGTGTCGCTCTGATATTCAAGCTCGAGCGGGATGGTCAGGGCTTGAGTGGCGTTGTGGGCAAAGTAAGCGACCAGTAAAAGTAGGAGCATAGTGGTGGGTGGTTTCTGAGATCGGTGAAGGTGTCTGCTCACTGTCTACTTAGTTTATCAACTTGCCATGAGTTCACAGCGAGGACGAGGCGGTGTCACAGCACACGTTTGACAGCTGGCATTGGGAGTTCATTGAAACCTCTGTACGGTCTGTTCAAACCCATTAATAGATCTGGAACATGTGGGAGTCTGGTAGTCTTGCACATGCATACCGCTGTGCGACAGGCGCCTAATCTCGGCAGAATTACAGCGCCCAGTCGACGTCATACAATGTTTGAGGGCGATCACTGTGGGAACATTTCGGTCACGAGATTCCTCCAGCTCAGCTTCGTCCGACTGCGACGTTTCAAAGTACTCAGTCCTCGCGTTTTCTGTCTTTGCTTGGCCAATCCAGCTCTCAACCCGCCTGTGGTCAGTATTTTTGTCCCCCACAACGATGAAGCCTCGAGGTACCGCCCCGGTGCCTGCCCTCCAACTGCCGCAGCCCATCTCGTGTGTACACAAGGCGCCTCAATCAAGGCGCCTCAATCACCGGCGGACCTCGAGCAGCGACTCTCCTGCCGCAACCACACTCGTCTCAGAATCAACCACCATTTCTTCCTATGCGCTCGGGCCCACGCGACATCTCAACATGTCCCACATCTCTAGCACGTCACCTATACCCCTGCCTCCTGTTGGGATCGTCCCCATCCCCAGTGCCTTCATGCAAGTTCTCTTCATGCGCGCCTCGAACCTCTTTCCAGGGCCCTGTTTCCTGGCCATGGTGGGGTGGTGCTTCGCGATCCTGACCATCGTGCATCTGGTATCCAATCTCTCCAGGAGGTAAGATGCCTCTCGTCTTTATCATCGAATCTCTAGCTCTGACTGACCAAACCTTCTGCTCTAAATCAGCACTATCCAGCTCCTCCGCAAACACACACAGAACCCCACCGATTTTGTAACCCATGCTGTTGTAATCGTGGGCATCAACTACGCCCGAATCTACGAGTCTTACTCATTGGTCACAAGGCCGATACGATCGAAACGTCAATGCACCCTCTGGCACCGTCAGACCTCTTCATTGTCCACTCGAGGAACATTGTCCACTCGGATACGCCGGAAGCTGGAGCTTGAACGGGATGCTTATACAATGGCAGCGGTCAGGAGACGGATAGCTGAGGTCTCGCTGCTGGCATCGTCGAGGGTGGTGGACGTCAACCGAGTCCCAACAATAAGCTTGACGTCGGTAGCAGGAGATGAAGGCTGGTGTGCGCTCAACCTCCGTCAATCGTCGACGCTGCAAGGCCTCCACCCAGGCTGCAGCTACAAAGTCCTCAAATACAAACCCGTCCAGTGTTCATGACGCACAACACATTATACGAACGTCCAGGCCTCTCCAGTGCCAGAATATGAGACCCTTAAATGGCGCAGTCGCGTCATCTGCGTCTTAGTGCTTCAACCACGATGGCACTTCGTTCCATGTTGGTCTCGCTTCGGGGTTCTCGACTACGAGAGGCGATGTTGGTACTGGGCAGGACGGAGTTGGGTCATGTCAGAGGCAGAGTCTGTGCTATCTGGGTGTTGCAGATGTTCTCCTAACCAAAGTGGCTTCGGGGGTCGTGGTTATATACCAAGTTCCTGCCTCGATTCAATTCAAGATCAATGTCTAGACGTGCTGAGTATCAACCAAGCTATTTCCGCGGTCTATTGTAGGTTCCTTTTCACTCACTTTTTTTGCCTTTGCGTATCACTAACTATACACTTTCCTTGTCAGGTCAGGTCATGATCACTGGATCCTAATGTTCTCGAAGCATGCTAGAAGTTGCTGCCGATTTCAATGCATTCCGAACGTGTGGATGGCTCAATATAGACCATGCCTCCGAATCACCTTTCTTCCCCAGTTAGCGGTCTGGCCTATCCTTCGACTGGTGTACGCGCAATCCATCCCGCTTCTGTCATCATGTTGCATGCATTCCCTGCGTGAAATCAAGACCTTCTCGGTGACTCCGTTTTCGTCTCAAGCACTGTTTTAGCCTTGGCTCTCTGGACCTTCCAACCGCGACACCGTCCCCATATCTCGCCATTGGCATGTGCTACTGCCTCCCATCATGCCCTTCGTGCGCACCTACATGCGTTGGGGAATCAAGTTGTTCTCACGCGCATGCAGTCCTTGTTCAAGAGCCCAAATTTCTAGAGGAGAGATAGCCGTTTGTGATGTCCAATTACTATATATCCTGTATCCAACATTTTCTGGAGGTGAGTTGCATCTCGTCTTTCTTGTCGAATTTTGAAGCGCTGACAATCCAACCTCTGCTCTAGATGAGCACATCACGGCCCCGCACACGCGCACAGGCTCTAGTGTTCTGCACGTCACGCTTTTTGACATCGCGGGCAGCGACCACGTCTGCATATACGAATCCTACCGTATGCAAATCCCAGACCGATAATAGATGCTATATACGAGTCGATCACCAGGTCGATGCGATCGAAACATCAATCCACCCTCTGGCCCCGCCAGCCATCTTCATCGTCCACTCGTGGAACATTCGACGTAAGGACGAGCGATTCACAAGAAATTGGAGCGCAAAAGGATACTTCATGCAGGGAAGCGGTCAGGAGGCCGATAGGTGAGGCTTCATTTTGGTACTGTTCAGGGTGGACGTGAACTGAGGCCCGACAACACGCGGTAGATGGAGGATGATGTACTACTCAACCTCGGTCAATCGTCGACTCATTATACGAACATTTAGACCTCTCCAGTGCCGAACCGAAGGGCTGTCCAGTGGTATTCTTGGCGTCGTTTGCGGCTTATACGCTCGTCTTGTGAGCGCTGGCCTCGCTTCAAGATTCTCGACTACAGGAAGCACTGTTGGTACTGGGGAGGATGCTATCTGAAGTTGTTTCGAGGGTTATAGCGCCTCCAAATCCCAATCTCGATTCGGTTCAAGATCGATGCTCAGCCGCGCAGATCCAGCTATCTCAGCGGTCCATTGTACGTTCCTTTACCCTCCACTTTTTCGACGTTGCGTATTGCTAACCACATAATTTTCTTTCCAGACACAGCTTGGACATGGTACTACACGTTGATCTGGCCTTACTTACAGCTTGACGACTATGGAGTGGGTTTGACACAGCAAGTGTCTCCCGGGTCCATGATACGCAAACTACACTGAATATTAAAATTTCATCATCCAGCGATGACTGGCCGATATAAATACTCTTCAAGATGACGTGGGTCGTCTCGCCAAAATTGCATGTATCGAAGCTCGGTCTATTCGCCAGAAACTACGTCAGTGTAGGAAATAATACCGCCTCCAGGTGTTCTAGCAAGCTTGAACCACGGCGAGGTATTGTTGATCCTATTCATCGACAGAACATTCTCTGAAAACATGGCGTCTGGGGGTTATTAGCTATTGAAATATTTTGTTGTGATCTGAATCAGTCATTTCAAGGTCGCGTATGAGGCAATGGGTATGCATCACTACTGAAGGTCCAATATGGGCAATTGACCAGCTGGAATGCGCAGAGCACTCACTGATAAATGTCCGTTTTTCTCTGGAGACGAACACCTCGCCTTAAAGAGGGTTGGAGGCTACAGTTTCGACATTCGGTCATTGTCTTATTGGCACGTTAATGAGGAGAGACCCTGAGTTAGGGGTTTGTTGATGACCGTGTGAATGTAGTCACAGCACGGCCCGTAACCTCAGTTCCAACTTCGTTTGCCTTGTCCTCGAGCTGGTAGCATCTCTTTTGGTCCTCACTAGGCCGTATTACAAGCACATCTCGCGTTTTTGACCCTCCGTGGCCTCGCTCGATCTATCCAGCTCCAAGGGCATCAAAAGTTCCTCAATAAACTTTGACCAAGATTTTCGCACCTATGCAGTCTCAAGGGAATCTTCATAGCCCTTTCGCCGGTCCACCTTTCCTATGGCCATGCCACTACTGTCCCACTTCGTACCTCAAGGCTTCAATATAAACCATGCCTCCAGTTAGCGGTCTGGCCCATCTCCCGACTGGTGTGCGCGCAAATCATCCCAACTCTGGCATTATGTTGTACCCATCCCCCGCGTGGAATCAAGACCTCCTTCGGTGACTCCGTTTTCGTTTCGAGTACTCTATCCCTAGGCTTCAAACTGCGACACCGTCCCCACATGTCGCCATTCGCATGTGCCTCCCATAATGCCTCGTCGTGTGCTGCGGAAGCAAGTCGTCCTCACGCGCTACTGCGTCAATCAACATCCAAGATCCCAACTTCATTGGAACGGTTGCAGTTCGTGATATATAGTCCTCGTGTAACGGGTATCCAATTCTTTCAAAAGGTAAGCTACATTCCCCGTTCTCTAATCCCAAGTTCTAACAATTCAGATCTCTGCTCTAAGTCAGCACTTCGTGGCTCCGCGAAACACGCCCATGAGCCCCCATGCCTCAGTTCCTGTGCCTTACATGCTTCTCGAGATCGCAAGCACCAACAACCCCCGCGTATTTGAATCTTGCCAATCGTATGCGAATCACAATCCTCGACACCTCGTCAAACCGTGGACTCCTGGATACGAGGACGAAGGACATGGGGGAAACTAGAGGGCGAAAATATGCTTCATGTGATAGTCAAGGCTTCGTCGCCTGGTGGACATGAACCAAGGTCCGACGATATCAAGTTCAAGGTTGGAGCCGCTAGGTGCTGGGTAGTCTGCTACTCAACGTTTATCAATCGTCGACGCGACATATTCCCTCAATTCCGGGCTGGAGCTGGAGAATCTTCAAATATGGGTCAACCCATCCAGTGTCGACGACGCGCCACCACTATTATGCGAACATCCACGCCTCTCCAGTGCAGGCACGGAAGGTTATTGACTGGTACCTTCGTGTCATTCGTCGTCTTGGATCTTTTGCCTACGACGTCATTCCATTGTGCGCTGGCCTTGCTTTAGGTTTTCTCGACTCCAGAGGCGACGTTGGTATTGGGCTAGGCAGAGACGGCTCATGTCAGAGGCAGAGTTTATGCGATTCGGGTGCTGCAGATATCGGACTGGCGGAATGGCTTTGAGAGTTGTGGTGCCTTCCAACTCCCTGCCTCGATTTGATTTGAGATTAATATCCAGCCGTGCTGTCCATCAACCAAGCGACCTTCAGCGACCTATTGTATGTTCTACTTCCTTTCACTGTTGCCTGCCGCTAAAAAAAAAAACACCTTCATTGCTAGGTCTAATCTCCAACATTCTCGGTCTGATAACTACCTTCAAGTCGTCGCCGACGTTAGTGAAAACCTCCGAACCCCACAAATGATTCTTCACTGCTCACGAGCCGCCAGGATCAGGCCTGATACGCGAGTTCAGCCTTCATTTGTACGTTTATCTACTATTGAATTGCCAGCGGTATTGAATAAACTGCGCAATATTTTCCATGTTCCATTGTTCGTATTATTTATTTTTCTCCTTATAAGCTATATTTAACGAATCTCGATCCTTCTCAGACACTACGTGCACTCCTAGTTGCAAATCCACCTTGTCATCTGGCTCAAACAACGGCAAGATATCCTAGATCGCCTATCTTAATGCCCGCGTGCCATCTGCTGTGAAAAAGGGCCGTTTCGAACTACCAAACTTTTGATGTTTGCTTGGCGCCTGTCTTGTGCTACGCTCTCGGACGCCATTCGAACGCAAGGGCATGAGGCCGCACGATACTATGGCTCTCGTCATTGGTTGCTGAGTTCCTCATTGCCCACCCATATCTTCAAGCTGTCTTCAAGCAGTACGGCTTGGATCCAAGACGACCACATCGAGCTCTATCAAGAATCCGATTCTGGTGAAGGTTGAGGGTTGGTGGGTGTCGGACTATTGAAATTTGAGGAACGTCTTCCTCCGTTTCGGCTCGGTGGTGTGTTCTATCTTGTTACTTTCCATCTCTCTTCTACGCACTGACAACCACATTCCTTATGTTCAGAATTATTGTCTCGTATCTCTCTAAAAACATGCACCTGACCTTCGGCGTACAATCATGTTAAGCCCATATCTCGTCACCTACGCGCCTCATAGGGCTGCGTTCGCATATGCGAAGCTTGGCATAATTATGATATGAAGGCATACATATATGAAATGAGCAATTGTAGTCTGCATAGTATGGAGACTAATCATATGTGAGGGAAAAACTCAGACCATTTGAGCTCGAGAAAGGCTGTAGGAGGTAGACTACGTAGGACGGTAAGAGTTATGATCAGCAAGATAGTTCGTGAGATTATATATACCGGTATGAGTATGATGAACACAACATTGCTTGAGGTGTTGAGGATGCCCCCCAAGATGGGATTTGAGACCCAGTAAGACATTATGCCCAGAAGCAATGGAAGTAAGGGTCCGCCTGTGATCAAAATTGTGGATACCCTCCAAAGCCACCTTTCAGCAGTGGTAGGAAAGGTGAATGTCCAGGGTATGAAGTGGATGACCCCAAAAAGTGCTATCACGCCAATCTTGGTCCAGAGCGAGGGAGCAACCTCAAGGACCCTCTTCTTCTCGAGAGGGGTGTAAAATGTTGGGACTCGAGTAGCGTCATTATCAGGAATCTCAGTGTTGCCCATGTACGAGAGAGGGCGGAAGATGAGTCTTATTGGTGCCCAGAGAAGGGTGTAGAGGATGGTGAGGATGAGACCATGTTTAATAATAGTATCCCTGCCTGCCAATGAGCACCCAAACGATGGGAGGAAACTGTCCCGTTTGGTAGTCGGCTGGATGAGATTGGTGGACACAAAAATGCTTGTATCGCGATGTCGACGTGCTTCGGATACCTTAGCATTTGACCCCTCTGCCGACTTAAGGAAGACATGCACAGCACACCGGACATCGGACGGTTTATCCCACCAAAGCCAGTAGGTGACTCCATTCAGCACAGCAAATGCGAGGGTCACCACCTCGAGCTCGGTAACGGCGAGCTTGGTAGCAAATCGACTGATACACTGAATAACGAACCATGTCGTTTGTAAGAGTACGATACCCTTGGAGAAGATGTCGGCCTTGCTCCGATCTTGAATTTCTTTCACAGTGGTGGTGGGCCACTCGATTTCTCCTGTTTTATTGAGTTCTTCGAGTGTACGTTCATCCAGAACACGGAGGAATGATTTATCGGCATCGTGAAGAGCAAATCCACCCATGATGACAAAAAATGCGTGTGTCCTCGACCATTCTCTGTCTGCTGTAGTCAGCCACAAACTTGATAAATAGCTGTAGGTTGCACACCTTCACGTCGGTGCTTAACCGCAATCTCCTTCGCACTAAAGTGCTGCTCTGCTGCCCATAAGATGATCAGCTCAGGGGCGACGAGCATGTATCCCATCGTGGCCAACCTCCTCCCAAAAATCAAAGCATCACTATCTGTTGCTCGTGGAACATTGGGATGGATTGCAACCCAGCTGCAGGCAAAGAGTGTGGCGAAGCAACTCCAGAGGATGCTCCATACGGTGCGATCATCAAAGTACCTCTCGTCGAGTTGGGCAGATAGAGAGTTAGCCTCCCTACCAGATGAGAGGGCGAGACCGTGAGTGGTGCTGTTGGTGAAGTATAAGAGGAGTAAGAGCAACAACATTTTCGATGAGGGGAACCGTATACGTTGGCTTGCTGGTTATATTACAAGTGTACGGGCGCCATATGTCCGTTCAGCGCTGATCGTAGCACGTAAAAATATACACATATATGTGTTGGAACCTCGGCAGGATCTGACCAGAACTTTTTCATATCCGAGGAATGGAAGCCTTCCTCCGCTGGTTTGTGACGATGGGAGAAGCTATGCTGTACCCCAGCCGACGGGCGCTTAATCTCGGCTAACTTGATTTCCTTTTTTGAATAAGCCGAGATTGAAGCTCACTTTCCATCTGCTTTACAGAGATCATCACACTGTCCGAAATATGCTCGCTGAAAGTTTTCAATTCAGTGTACTATCACATCATAACTGACGGGACCTCCAGCAATGCATCTGTATCCAGCGTGTGAAACAGAGCACATCGCAAGTGGCGGGCACAATGGCGACAATATCTCGCTAGTTCGCATAACCCAGTCACTCAAAAGCGTCTAGTGGTTGGATAGGCAGAATGACTAGCTGAAATAAAACCAAAGCCAGGGGGTTTTTCGGGGAACGGATCCTTATCCAGAGAAGTACATATGCGTGAAGGCACAAGTGTCATTCAACAGCGCCGCTGGAGATGTCGCGCCTGAATTCAAAACATAGCTTTCAAAGTTCTGGAAGGAACGGAGTTCGGAAACCAAATGAAGTAGAAGGAAGGATACACTATACGAGAGCTTGTGGAACTGGAAGGAAATTTGAGGGAAAGGAAATTCTACGGTATAAATACTATAATCAGTGGTAAATTCAGTGATCGAGTTGTTGATAGAAAATGTGGAGGACGGAGGAAGGTGGCATATGAGAACGCTGGTGAGGCGAGGTGAGGTGTTACCCGGTACGGTCCATTGCTGAGCACCGGGATCCGGGAGCTGGTGATAGTTCAAGATGCGGACTGATGATTGACGCCGAATGAGCAGGTCCAATTCTTTCCCGTGAGAGGCCTAAAACAAAAGACCGTGTGAACATGAAGGCCCGGTCCGTCACTCTAGCACTCGGTACCAGGTACACAATGCCCTCGCATTTTATCCAGCTCCCGAGCTCATCAACAAGCCCTCAGCACACGTCGACCATGATTTTCATACTTACACCAGTGAGGTTTGTGTTGGCTCGTTCTCTGTCATATCGCTTGTATTCAAAGATCTTGAACCTTTCGCCGATCTATGAAGCCATTCATTCTGCCGCCTCTACTGTTTCCCGCCTCGGACCTCGATAGATCATGCCTCCGATTCCTGCTATCACTTTTCTGCTCTAGTTGGTGGTTTGACCTATCCGCCAATTGCAATCCCCCTCGCTTCTATCGACATATTGTGCACATTCCCCGCCGTGAAATCAGGTCCGAATCTTAAGCCTCCTTCAGTGGCTCCGTTATGGTCTCAAGCACTATTCTAGAGTATCCGGCTCTCCAGTCCTTCAAACCGCGACGCCGTCCCCAATTGTCGCCATCGGCCTGTGCTTACTGCCTTCCGTAATGCCTGTCATGGGCGCCTGCATGCGTTGCGGAATCGGGTCCTCAAGTGCGTGTTGCTGCGTCAGTCTTGCTTTAAGAGCCCCAGCTCTAGTGGAAGGATGGCTCGCGATACTGATTATCATGCGTCTGGAATTTCTTCAAGAGGTGGGGTACACTTCATTTTCCCCATCGAATCTCAACCGCTGATATCCAAGCTTTCTACTCTCGATCAGCCCTTTGCCGCTCCGCAATCACACATATGAGGTCCAGTGCTCCTGTGCGCCACGGTTCTTGGTCTCAATCATCTTCCATCCTGCCTATCGCAGGCACCAACCGCTCCTGCACATACGCTTCCTGCCAATCGTACGTGGTTCACCAGACTGATAGGATCAAAACCTCGACGTACATCTCACTTCGTCCGACCCCCTCATCATCCACTCGCGGAATGTTGGACACAGGAGGAAGGATCCACTGGAAAAGGGAAAGGGATCTTCATACGAAGAAAGCGGTCAGCATACCGGTACTGGTAGTCGATGCAGCGCCATAGTTGCTTCGACGACCACAATGTCGGAGTCGGTAGACGCTGGATGGATCGACTCTGCTGCTCAACCTTCGTCAATCGTCAACGCGACCGAGGCCCTCCACTTCCGGCCGCTGCTGGATAATGCTCAAATGCAAACCAATGCACAACGCACCAGAACGATTATACGAATATCCAGACTTCTCTGGTGCGGAAACGGAGGACCATCAAATGGTATCTTTGCGTCATTCACATCTTAGCTGCTTCTGCTGCGACGACACCTGATCTGCGCCGACCTCGCTTCAAGATTCCCGAATAGAAGGAGGCGATGTCGGTCCTAGGCAAGACCGAGTGGGGCATATCGGAGGCGGCGTCTAAGCGATGGGGGCGATATGGTTGCTACTCATGTGCTGGTTGAAGTTCTTTTCGAGGGCCATGTTGCCTTCCAGCTTCCTACCTCGATTCTATTCGATTCGAGATCGTTCATCTGCGCTGTCCATCGACCAAGCTTCCTCAGTGCTACATCGTGCGTTCCATTTCCTTCTAATCTCTGCTGTGGCGTGTCGCTAACTGCATATTCCCCTTTCTAGGTCTCATCTCGAAGGTTCTCGGAGCATGTTAGCTACCTTCCGGGTCGCCACCGCTCCAACGCTCACAAGAGAAGGATGGCTGTTGCAATATACTGCCTCTTTTCCTCGCTCTTCTAATCTCATGAATAACAATCACGACTCGTATACAAGTGTACACCGTATCCTGAAGCCGGCAAACTCTCTCAAATCGCTTTAAGAACGTCTTGGGACTCATGTTGACTGCTCACGGTACCTCAAGGTCGGACCTGGTACGCAAGTTGAACCGCTGTTCACACCAAGCAATATAGTTCCATTCTACATTCTCAAATTGTTCGTATCATTCATCTCTCCCCTCATAACTCGTAGCTGACAATCTTGAACCTTCTTAGACGACGCCTATATATGCGCTCCCTGTAGCAGCCTCCCCTTGTCCTCCGACTTGTATACCTGCAGAACACTGCACCCCTGCGTATATCTGCGTCTGCACGCTCCCTCCGCCGTAATGACTTGCCCTTTCGACAAACGAGATTTGATTTCTGCTCAGCGTCTGCAGTATGTAATGCTCGGACACCACTGGAAAGTGAGGGCGCCAGGCCACACTATGCTCTGGCGCTCGTCATAGATCATAGGCTGCTACCTTCCTCGTTGCCTACTATCGTCTTCAAGCATACGTCTCTGTATTCAAGTACACGTCTTGGCTTCTAGACGACCTTCGCCTACCGTGTCTTCAAGATGTCTTCGAATGTACAACTCGGATTCCATGTGACAACGTCCAGCTTTCGGGATACCCTCATTAAGGATCGATTAGGCGGTGAGCGCCATCTCCTACTTTCTCTTTCCTGTACATTCACTAATGACCATATTTCTTCTATTCTAGTCCTTCATTTCTTGCCTGTGCATAAACATACTGCGACTTTAGTCGACACCAGCGCTATGCTCGTTGGTCTCGTCTCCGACTACGCGTCCCAGACGTCGAGTTCATTCGCATGAACCACCAAGCCGATCTTATCAATGGTTGGCGTATGATGTTTTCTCGTAACGTTCAGTTGCGCTACTTTTGCTTACATGCATCGTCACCCTGGAAATAGGCTTTGCGAAATTGATACTTTGAGAAGACGAAAGCGGCCAGGAGACTGACGTAGGACGTGTGCCTGGGCTTGCTGGAGGTTTATGGGAGGGGAATGACAAGTTCGTTGTCGAAGTTGACGAACGCTGGATCGTCTGCCTCGGTGACTCAATCTATGTACAAATATTTTCAAGTTGCACAACGCGAACATCTATACATCTCTAGCCTTAAAATGGGGGTCTACGGATTAATAACCACCTTGCAATGTATGGATGGCATTTGAGGCATCCTGTGTATGACAAGAGGGTGAAAGTGGATGCTCATGTCGATATATAAGATAGTAATTTTAGTGAAATGTACATATGCAAAATGAGTCTAAGATTCTAAGTATATATGGTATGGAGATTGATCATATATGAGGAAAGAATTCAGACCACTTCAGTTCGTGAAGGGCTGTAGGAGGTAAATTACGTAGTAGCATAAGAGGTAGGATTAGCAAGATAATCCGTGAGATTATGTATGCTGCTGTCAGCGTGACAACTGCGAATAGGAGCAACGTGCCCAAGATGAAGTCTGAGGTGGAGAACGAGATAAAATACGAGATGGATTTCACAATGGTGTTCCAGATGGTGTTCAAAATGGAATTTGAGATGGTGTTCACAATGGTGTTCCAGATGGTGTTTAAAATGGAGTTTGAGATCATGTTTGCTATAGAGTTGAAGATGGGCCTCAAGATGGAGTCCCTGACCAAGAAAGCTATTAGGCCAAGAAACACAAGAAGTAAGGGTCCACCTGTGATCAAAATTGCGGAGACCCTCCAAAGCCACCTTTCAGCAGGAGTCGGAAAGGTGAATGACCAGGGTATAAAGTGAATGGCACCAAAAAGGGCTATCACGCCAATCATGGTCCAGGATGAGGGTAGGACCTCAAGGACCATATTCTCCTCTTTGGGGGAGTAGAATGTTGGGACTCGAGTGATGTCCTCGTCAGGGATCACATCAGATTTATCCATTATGATCCAGAGAGGACCGAAGATGACTTTTATTGGCACCCAGAGAATGGTATAGAAGATGGCGAGGATGAGACTGTGCTCATTGCACCTATCTGCAAATGAGCATCTGAATGATGCAAGGAAACCATCTTGTTTGGTGGCCAGGGAAATTTTTGTATCGCGTTTCTGACGTGCCTCAGACACCGTCTGGTTTGAAGACTCTGCTGACTTGAGGTAGACTGGTACAGCGCATCGGACATCAGATGGCTTATCCCACCAAAGCCAGTACGTGATTGCATTCAGCACTGCAAAAGCAAGGGTAACGGTCTCAAGCTCGGTGACAGCAAGCTTGGTAGCAAACCGACTGATGCACTGGATGATGAACCATGTCGTCTGTAGAAGTACTATGCCCTTGGAGAACGTATCGGTCTTGCTTCGATCTTGTATTTCCTTCTTTGTGATAGTCGGCCACTCTATTTCCCCTGCCTGATCCAATTCTTCGAGTGTGCGTTCATCCAGAACGCGGAGGAACGATTTATCGGCGTCGTGAAGGGCGAATCCTCCCATGATGGCAAAGAATGCGTGTGTCCTTGTCCATTCTCTGTCTGTTGTAATCAGTCAGCTGCACACCTGACGAACGGCTGCAGGTTGCTCACCTTCACATTGATGCTTAACCGCAATCTCCTTTGCACTGAAATGTTGAGTCGCTGCCCAACATATGATCAACTCTGGAGCGAGAAGCATATATCCCATCGTAGCCAACCTCCTTCCGATAATCAAAGCTTCACTATCTGTTGCTCGCGGAACATTGGGATGTACTGCAACCCAGCTGCAGGCGAAGAGTGTAGCGAGGCAACTCCAGACGATGCTCCATACGGTTCGGTCGTCAAAGTACTGGTCCCCGAGTCGCGGGAATAAAGGGTCGCTCTGGTATTCACGCTCAAGCGGGATGGTCAGCGCTTGAGTGGCGTTGTGAGCAAGATAAGCAAGCAGTAGAAGGAGGAGCATAGTGATGGGTGGTCTCTGGGGCCGGGCGGGGTATTTACTCTCTGTTCATTCGGTTTATTTACCTAAACATGTGGAATCGGATAGTTTGCTTGTGCGAACAAGTGTCCAGCCGCTCGGGCGCCCGGCCACTGTGGGAATGTTCCGGCCCGGTCGCTCCGTCTCCACCATGAAATCAAGCCGTGGACTAACGCCTCTCCTGCCGCGGCCGCACTTTCTCAAAACTCAACGTCAACCACCGCACTGGCCCTCGCAACACTACGACGACGTGCCCACATATTTAGCACATCACATACGCTGCTGCCAAGGGGGCCATAGCGGAAAAAGCCGAGGTTCCGTCCTAGTTCAAACGTCAAGCGTCAGGTGCCAGCGGTCCTTAGCCCTTTTAGGTGGTGCCATCAGTCCAACTTCTATTTAGGGAAGCGCGCTGAAGCCGCCCCGACTTTTCCTTCCAGACAGTTTACAGGCTGATTCATGGAGCTGCAGATAAGTTCGAGTATTGTAAATGTAAACGTATATTCGTACGCTCGAAAATAAAGACTGGGACATTGCCTGTGGCTTCGGAACTGCGGAGCTCAAATCAAAAGTAAGTAAACCGACAGTTCTTGCGTTGAGTTGAGCGCGCCTGAGGTGCGCCAAATTTATCGAAGTTATACTTCAGTGTACATTAGCTGAGATATAATATTAGTAAAAACGCGCCCAATCCACCCGAGTCCCTACTTTCCCTTTCAACACGGCAAAGCAGTGCAGGCGAGACTAATATATTCTTTGTATGCAGAAATGCATCGATTACAATGTCGGCGTTCTAGTCCCAGAGGTCTCTCCTTGTAATAACTGTTGAACAACGAAACAATAGTTTATAATGGATACTGAATATTCGAAAGAGTCGCAGAATCAGAATTGGGTATAAGTATCATTTGTGATTTCCGGAGTGATTCAACACGTAACCCCTTCCGACAGTTAGGTAGTATTCATCGTTAGAGTCATGCGGGGCTTTATAGACGACGGTTAGATGCTCTTTTTTGAACACGAGTACATTTTTTCTGAAATTGTATCTCAGCTAATGTACACTGAAGTATAACTTCGATAAATTTGGCGCACCTCAGGCGCGCTCAACTCAACGCAAGAACTGTCGGTTTACTTACTTTTGATTTGAGCTCCGCAGTTCCGAAGCCACAGGCAATGTCCCAGTCTTTATTTTCGAGCGTACGAATATACGTTTACATTTACAATACTCGAACTTATCTGCAGCTCCATGAATCAGCCTGTAAACTGTCTGGAAGGAAAAGTCGGGGCGGCTTGAGCGCGCTTCCCTAAATAGAAGTTGGACTGATGACACCACCTAAAAGGGCTAAGGACCGCTGGCACCTGACGCTTGACGTTTGAACTAGGACGGAACCTCGGCTTTTTCCGCTGTGGCCCCCTTGGCTGCTGCCTACCATTGGTGCTATGCCCATTCCCAGTGCCTTCGGCCATGGGGGCAACAAGTCTTCCTCAAAGAGCGTCAATCTTCGTTTCGGAGCATGATTTCCTGTGGTGATGTCTGTTGACCGTGCACCCGGCGTTAAAACTCTTCAGGTAAGCTACATCACCTCTTTCTTATCTCTAATCCCAGGCGCTGACAATCCAACTCTTCTGCTCCAGATCGCGGCTCTGCAAACGCGTACACGAGGTTCAGTGCATCCGGAATCCGTATTCTACAGCCCGTTCATCGCGAGTACCGACTGCACACTCGCATATACAAGCCTTTCCAATCGTGCGTGGATAAACAGGCTTGTATCATCGCAAGATCCACGCATAACGTGGCCTCGTCAGGCCTTTTTATCGTCTATTGACGACCTTGGTTTCCCCGAAGCTTTACAAGGTCAGGAAAAGGATAGTCTCGGCGGCGTTGCACTGGTGCGGTGAGAATGAAACGAGATTCAACGAAGCCAAGTTCAATGTCGGAATGCCAGATAGCCTGCTGCTCGACCTCCGTCAACCATTAACACGACGTAGGCCCTCCACCTCAGGCTGCAGGCTGCAGGCGCAAAACCCTCAATGCGAACCCGTCCAGTGTCCTCGACGCACCACCACTAATACGGTTATCCGAATATCCAGACCTCTCCAACGCCGAAACGAGGGGCTATTCGGTGGCACCTTCGCATCGTTCGCAGCTTATACACTCATCTTACGATGGCACTTCATTCTGCGCTAGCCTCGCTTCGAGGTTCTCGACTACAGAAGGCGATGTTGGTACTGAGCAGAACAGGCTCGGATCGTGTCGGAAGCAGAAATTCAATTTGAGATCGATGCTCAGCCTCGCTGTTCATCAACCAAGCTACCTTCTTTGTTCGTTTGTATGTTCTTTTCCCCTCTACCTTTTCGCCGCTGTGTATCACTAACCACGCTTACCAGGCCCAGGTCGTGGTCAAGGAGATCCCAGCGTTCTCCAAGTGCGATAAACACCTTCCAAAATCGCCACCAACGTCAGTGCCCTCCACGACTTGTACATTCGCGTACACCAAAGCCCGCCAATGGCAAACTGTCTCAACCTCGCCTCATCGAAGGTCTTTGGCCTCATGTCTTGTGCTCACGACACGTCAGGATTGGGCCTGATACGCGAGTTCAACCTCCGTTCGTCATTTCACAGTTGCCAGCGGTATTAACCCCCATGCGATATAGGTTTTTTTATCTTCAAAATTGTTCGTATTTTTTATCACTCCGCTTATACCCTGTATCTAACAATCTTGAACCTTCTCAGCCCAAGCACTCCTAGGAGCAGCCTGCTTCATATTGCGACTCTAGGTTCTTGAATTCCATTTGAAATCAAATACTCTAGGCCACGACGACACTTTAATGGCCACTGCCTTCCGGGTTGCCTACCATATTTTCGAGCCATTTTCAACCGTACGATTTGGATTTCAGACAAACAACGTCCAAATCTCTCGAGAATCTGATTATGGTGGAAGCTTGACGGTTGGCGGTGTCGGCTATTGAGGATTCAGAGTCAAATGTTTGCCACGCGTCAAATAGATGGTGAGATTTATCTGGTTAATTTCTCACCTCCCTTTCCATGCACTAACGACACTCATTTCTTCTGTTCTAGATCATCATTCCCTACCTCTGCAAGAATGCACGTTCGTACTTCAGTACACTTGCACTATTCTCATTGGTCTCGACTCATTATGCAAGGTTCGCAGATCACGCATGCTCCACTAAGCCGATATTATTGAAACTTGACGCACGGGATGGCCTTAGCATTCTTTTCGTCGGTTTACTGATACTCTGGTTGAACGTGTCGTCGACTTCGAATGTTGAATGCTATGACTAAGCTGGGCCAAACCGATCCCTCACAAGCTGAACGCGGTCTGAAGGAGGCGCTGCTCCTTGGGTTCAAAAGAGTGGCAAATCAGACGACCCCAAGTTCTCAAAGTCTACGAAGTCTGGTTATTCTGCCACTCTTCGGATGCTCAACACGAAACAAATCGGACAGATCGCTTCGGAGATAGGTGGAGGTGACCTTGATGCTGTAGACATCGGTTGAAGTGTCAAGTGATCCCGGATCGTAAGGGCTGGTGATCCCCTCAACCTCCAAGCATCGATTCGTAATCAGTGTCTAGCCGTGCTGTCCAACGGACAAACCACCAAGAGGTGAGGCACATGTTTCAACTTTCTTGTATCTTATACTCAAGCTGACAGCCATTCCTCTCCAGACCATTTTCAACCTCGCCTGCTGAAAGCGTGTGCGCCCTCACCAGCCAGAGCCAGATGTCATCGAAAGCTCCACGTATAGTGCCTCCTGGAACTTCTCTCGTTGATACCAGCGCTCGAGGGCGGAAAGCGGCAATTCAATACCAGGAAATGGTTGAGAGAGGGGCGGGCAATGGAAGAAGTGAATGGAAATCCGATGACCGATATTTGGTGTCGCGCTATCCAACCCTATTTCATCGTCGGACCTGGGAAGAGACAATGGGGACGCTGTAGATGTTGGCTGGAGTAATCCCAACGCCCGACGTGGTCGTCCACCTTCCCGCTCAGTCATGCCTGGCCGTTCTACCGTCCATAAAATGGTCCTCACTCTCAGAATCCACACCCTTGTAAGTTTTATGCCCCTCTTTTTCGTCACGCCACATTGCCAACATCACTATCCTCACTTAGGCTGCCGTCAACTCGATTGGAACCCGCTTGGGGCCATTCATAGGGCACTCCATATCGGCTCCGACGCCTATGCTCTTCTCATGCCCACAAACTGTACGAGCGAGTTTACAATGCACCTCCTTGTCCACGCGCGTCGTCCTTGGGTATATCAGTGCCAGCAACCACGCCGCATACGTATTGTCCCTAGAAGTTCACCACAACGTATGGGTCGCCGTGGTCTTGCATAATCTCTTGGGGATCATCGATACTGGCGTTGTTTGGGGAGGACCCTAACAAGTGAGTTAAACCTACGTTTGTAATTTCCGACGCTATGAAACTTACTATCTGACGTTGATGCAGTTTTAATTATGTCCCAAGATCGTCAGACACCAACTTCTGACTGCCCTCGACGACTGAACTCATCGACCTCCCCGTTCAAAGCCTTCGCTCCGTGATTGAGGAACAAAGATAGACCTCTGAATTACCACACACCTGCAAGGGTTGCTACCTCGCCTCTCTCTGCGTCTGCACACGCCCGTCCCCTTGAAAGGGCCCTTTCAACCACGAAATCTCGATTTCTACTCGGTGTCTGCATGATGTTACGCTCTCGGGTATCATTCGAAGACGGATGTCCTTAACCTTCAATGACTCTCTTCATAGTCTATTGCCTTCCGAGTCGCCTAAGGATGCCACATCTTCTAGCCGGCTTCAAGCGTACGTACACGTCCAAGTTCTAACTCTTGTGGAAGCACCATGATTGGTGGCTTCAGACGAGGATTCAGACTCGAACTTTCCTACCTGTCAACCAAATGGTGAGGTGTATCTCCTAGCTTGCTCATCTCGTTTTCCATGTATTAACGACCACCTTACTTCTGTTCTAGATCATTATGTTCCTCTCTAGATACACACCCGAACTTCGGCGTACAATAGCGCTATCCTCGTTGGTCTCAACCTTAAGCATTCGCATATAAGTGGCTCACCGATTATACGTGGACCACAAACCCGATACTATCGAAATTTGACGCGGGACGCGGCCTTCATATTCCTTCATATGGTCTTGCCAATATTCTATTGGATTAGTCCACTCCAAACGTTGAATATCAGGACTAAGCTGGACCGAATCATGTCTGAAGAAGCAGAACGTTGTCAGGAGGATGCGCTACTTCTTAGTTTCGGAAGAGTGGTGGCGAGTATATCTGACGACGAGGAGGTTCAATGTCAAAGTCAACGAACGCTTCACACCTCGTTCTCGCAACATTATATCGCTAATATCTTGTACTCGCTAAATCGGGCCCCGGGCTGACAGGTTGTACATTGGCGCAGGTTAACTCGAGTCTATGTTCGCCTCCTACCTACGCAGCACATGGATGGCCTTACTTTGTACCGTCCTGTATGATTCATCTAGTCCGTACTCCCAATAACAAAGACACCCTTTTGTGCATGGTTTACCACCTGATAATTGAGGATGAACCATGTCGTCTGCAAAAGCACGATACCCTTGGAGAAGATATCGGCTTTTCGCTCACATTGCCCGTACTCAACGAACTTGAACCTGTATAACCTATTTGCTGACCCATGCTCCCACTTTCCCTTATGGCTGCCCTACTGTCCCCCCACCTCATACCTCAATATAGATCATGCCTCCAATTCACAACACCAGTTGGCGGTCTGACCTATCCTCCGACTGGGGCGTGGAATTTTACTCCGTGACATACCTAAGACTACCTGAGATAGCCTAAGATACGGTATCTGGAGCGAAATTGCCGCTGATGTGAGGAACATCTGGACATGTCTACGGTTTTGCATGTAGCTGGAAGAGCACTTTAGATCAGTGTTGTGCGGTTAGTAACCAAAGTCAACGGTAAGAGTCAGAGCAACGGTTAGAGTTACCGATAGTTAGCTAACAGTTAGAGGTCGCCTAACTTTCCCAGCTCTTTCGGGCAGGGTCACGGCTACGCTCATTTCTTCCGTTTGTCATAGGGGCTGCTGGTTTCTCAAGCGCTACAAGCACCTCCCCCGTATTATTTCCGACCGAAATGACGTTGTAGCATAACCTGTGTCATTTCAATGTAATCGACGGATATTTGGGCTGTTCTAATAGATCCCCAAGGTTTATCTCCGAGCCGCATGTGAGAGGCAAGGCTGAAATCTAATGCAAGTGCGTCAATTTTTACCGTCTTGGAAGACATAATGGACCCAGTTTTTGGTACTTGGCATGACATCTCTGCGGCGTTTAGTAAAATCGAATGTACATTGGCTACACTGAGTCGGATATAATGGTTTCTCGATGTGGTCTCCGCATATAAAGAAAGGTGCAGTGGTATGTTATTCCCCAGTGCTCTAGGTCCTACCAGTAGGATGACTAGACTCGAGATACCTTTGGTGCAGCCAGTTCAGCCAAGACGAAGGTGTTCTGCTCTCTTTGCTTTCATAAACTTGCTGTCGATCTGAAGGCACAGGACCAACGCGAAGTCGATGTGGGTGCACGCCAGGTTGTGCGATCAGATCAAGAAATACACTCATATTGTAAGTTTACTTTAAAAGTATTATAATTTGATTTAACCGCCAATTTTATTTGATAGTATGGACAAACCCTGAATATGCGCTTCACATCAGAAGCTCGCATGTTGACACCCTGAGAACTCACCTCCGTGATTGCGAGCTTCAGCCACATTCTGTGCAGGAGCAAGCGAGACGAGAGAAGGAGGATGGTCGCGAGTCACCGCGTCGATCTCGGGTAGGCAGCTTTGTACAACAGACAGGAACGATCCCATACCCAGTGGCATTGGTACCTCAGCAGCCAGTAGCTGGCCCATCTCAGCCATATGGTTTCTCCGCACCACAGATCGATCCTAACCTTGTCTACCCAGCAATTTCTCTGTCAGATGGACCAGCTCGGAGTCCACATATATTCGACAATCGATATCACCCTTACCTACCCCGCCAAGCGACCCCATCTCCATCTATAGTCTCTTCACACGACGCCGACTTGGGCCCTAGTGACTCTATATCTCAGGTTGCGTCTGGATCGTCTAATGCATCGTCTCGTCCTGCATCTCGTGCTGCTTCGCGGCAGGTTCATCGGCGATCCTCTTTTGCTCCTCCGCAAATTCATGTTTCTGCGGCACCTTGGTCGCAAGAGGAAAAGCGGAGATATGAGAAGAGATTGGCTCGCATAACAGCTTCATGCGGATTTCCTTTGGCATGGGTCGAAAATCCGGAGTGGCTGGCTTTTTTGGATGACTATATTCCAAATGCGCATTATGTTTCACGCAAGGTTCTCACTCAACGGGTACTCCGTGACGTCGCAAATGAGTTCCGAGAACAAGTGAAGCAGGAATGCCGTGGTCGTGAAGCTACGCTGCAGGCCGATGGTTGGACTGGTATAAATAATCACCATTTGGTGGCATTCATGATTACATGCGATAAGAAGGTGAGCGACGGTATGCGAATTACATTATCAGAGTTATACTTAAGCGCCCATTGCATAGGTTCACACGGTTGAAGTCACAGACTCGTCAGGCAAGAGGAAGACAGCGGAGACACTTTTGGAAGATTTGGAGAGTGTCTATAAGGAGCTCCAAGAGAAATGGGGAGTTGTTTTAGTGGGGCTGGTCACGGATGCTGGTGGAGACGCTCGTAAGGCACGGCGGCTCTTTGCACGAAAATACCCACATCTTGTGGTAATTGACTGTTATGCTCATCAAGTGCGTTGTATATTATTTTATTCACATTCAAAGCTGACAATTTTTTACTAGATCAATCTTGTGGTCGGCGATTTCTTCAAATCAAAATCCCCTCTACTGGAATACTCTGCCAAGGCAACAAAGCTCATTGCATGGCTACGAAGCAAATCCCTTATCCTCTCGAAACTGCCTCTCTCTGTTCTCAGAGCCGTCTTAACTCGATGGACTGCACACTATATTGCTTATCGACGACTTCTACAACTCTACAACCCTCTCAAACTTCTTGTCTATCATGATCAAGCTCACTCAAACGAACGAGACCGGATTATGATTACTGGTGATGCCGAGTCACAGAGAAATGCTCGGAAAATGGTCACCATAATCCAAGACCCTCTATTTTGGCATAATATTGCTCTGTAAGTAAAGATCCCCATCCATGAGTAAACCAAATACTCACGATATCATCAAGTCTTGTTCGTTACCTCGAACCCCTTGCCATTGCCGCCAACATCACCCAGCAGTCATTCTGCAGGCTGGATCAGGTTCTCGTCACATTCGCTTTCCTGATCGCCAAGTATAACGACCCAAAAATGGACCAGGATGAAGAGGCTCGTCAAAGTATAATCAACAGCATCGAGACTCGCTGGGCAAAATCCGATCAGGAGATATTTGTAGCCGCCGTTCTTGTTAATCCCCTCTTTCGGATGTCAATTTTCCAGCCATTGGCACGCTTTAACACCGCCAATATCCGCGATCTGTTTGTTCGCCTCTACAAGCGTTTCTATCGGCGCGAGCCACCGAGATCGTTCATCACTCACGCCTACGATTTTCTTGAAGGCAAGGGTTTCTTTGCTACACTGCGTACTCAGGTCAGGGATGAAATACATGATGCCTCTGAGAAGGTACGAGCCTTCTTGAACTTTAATTATGAGTTAAAACTAATGTACAATTGCATTTCAGAAGCGTCAACCCGACCCTATAACCATCATTGACAGCTATAAAGTCATTGGTCACGAACTCGAGATGATCTCTCCATTCCTCGCCTTTGCACGCCGCCTTCTCTCCATCTCAGCAAACTCAGCATCTTGTGAACGTCTTTTCAGCATTTTTGGCAACATCTTAACAAAGCTACGGAATCGAACCGGCAATACAACCCTGCTGGACCTAGCGACTGTCAAGATGAACCTCTGCAACGAGCACATCCAACTCGGCACCAAGTCTCGTTTGAAACGGAACTTTGGAGCCAATTTTCAGCAAGATCAGACCACAGAAAGTCCTGCCACCCCCAATATTGACGAAATTATCTCAGGCAAGTCATTACATTTGTATAGTGCGAAAATCTCGTCTCACTGTTGATCAACCTCAGTAATTCAAGATGATGCTGCCAGCCGCACTTCACGCTCAGAAGACGAATCTGATTCAATAACAGATGGATTTTCACCCATCATCCACCAGCACATGCAACAGGTCGACGACGACAACCAAGACAATGAGCCAATCACTGTTGACTACGGCTCAGAGCACCAGCGCTGGTCTCCCATTCGTGTATCGGATCTCTTCAATTTTGATTCTACTGAATGGGTAAACCGGTATTCCCATTTTGCGAATCTATCATTCGACGAAGAACTCGAACTTTATGAGCTGCTGGAGCTCGATGCGGATGGTGAGAACGATCCGGACATCGATGGCACAACGCAAGAGATTCTGCTCAATTAATACTACTAATTACTCGTGTGCTATATACCTAGAGTTATTTTAGATCACTTAGACACTTTTCTACCATTGCAAATCAGTTTTTATGCCGATGAGAGCCAGGTTTCATTCGACGCTACGGGCAAATAGGGACTCCTGCCTAATTAAGTAGGCAGCGGTTATAGTTGCTATCAATCGCTAACTGTCAGTGACCGTAGACTAACTGTTACTAACTCCACTAACATTTAGGTAACTCGCACAACACTGACTTTAGATGGGAAAGTCGGTTAAACACGGGCCGACGGTCCGAAGGGGCAAAGCTTGAAAAATCGAACTGGGGTCTGGAGCCGTTCTCTCCTCTTCAGCGCTTCAGCTATAGCTATCGACTTCATCAGTGTTCACAAAACTTTTATTTTTCATCTCATCTTCGTCCATTCGTTCTCGACCGCCTCCCGTGACATCCTGTCCTAGGATTCTTGCGTTCCCCGTCCTTGTCCTTCTCGTCGCCTGTGGTTGAATTATTGTCTACTATCCAGCCATTCAACCCCTTCACTCGTACAGTCACCTATGCAGGCCTTCGTGGTGGACCAGTGCTTCCTTCTCTCGTGTGTTTTGGGATGACGCTCTGAAGCCACGAGGATGATGTTCGTGGTACTCATTTCTCACCTCACATTCGTCCGGTCAAGAATCCGACTATGGCGGAAGGTCGCTAGACGGTGGATGTCGGATTGTCCAGTCAAGCTCTAATATTTTTAACATGGGTCGATCAACTAGTGACCTCCACCTCCTGGCTGTCTCTCCCCCATTGCATGCATTGACGGCCGCATTCCTTCTGTGCTAGATTGTCGTCCCCATACCCGCACCAATCTTATTGGTCTCTACTCCAGAGTCCAGAGGTTGCATATTTTCTTATTCTGCCAACTGATATGCTATTTGTACCAGGACGTCACGGCTCATCAAGATTCAAAAATAATGACTCGCCGATACCACAAGAGGAAAGCTTCAACATTAAGGACGAAATTCAACTATCGTTATGATCCTTCCACGAGGGTTGTTTCCTGTACGTTCTATTCTGCTTACCTGGATGTCGTTTACAACGGCTACTCTCACAGGAGGATACAAGTTTGAGGGGGATTCAAGGGTGATCCAAGTCCGAGTCATTGATAACTGGCAGGCGAATTACAGGCGCGATGATAGTAAAGTAAAAAGGACTAAACTCAGCCCAGGCCTCTAATAACCACCTACAGCCCGCAATACCAGGTCGAGGAGGCCTGTCATGTCTTTGAATACCAATTCACTGATACCAATACGACGAACGTACCTTATATGGCATCGAATCTGCCATTTGTGGCCGCCATCGCAGTGGTGATCTGAACTTGAAGAATGCCGACTTCGCCCCGAAGAATGCCAACTGGGCCTTGGAACGTGCCGACTTGGCCTTGAAGAGCGTCGGCTTGGTCGTGAACCGCTCCTAGTTCGGCCTCGAACTCTGTGACCTTTTGGTCGACAACTGGGGAAATTCTGGGTAAATATTCCAACGCCTTTAAGGAAAGTACGGACCTGTAAGCTTGAGTCGGAGGTCATGCTCATGGCAGGAGCTATAAAACCGTTAGTTTGTGGACTTAATATGACTAAATCAATTACAATGGGTGGAGTCGTTATCATAGATGATCATGCTGCTGGTGGGTGACGCTGTTGAATATACTGTAAGCTTCGAGAAGATTATAAGGAGGTGGACAGTGCATACCCATGTTTGTATTTGACATTCGCGGCGACGGTAGCGTACGAGACGGATTAAATATATGCGGGACGAGTCGTGGTACGAAAGCACTGGGCGTTGGAGACTTGACAAAGGACCGCGTTCCGACATTTAAAGACGTGGTGGGTGGCTGACAGTCGGATAGACCAAGACGGAATATGATCCTCGATGTCCTAGTTGGCGAACGCTGATTGGCTGCTGTTCGACTTCTTCAATGCGCGGTACACGTCCACATTGGCTGCAGCTCGTGGTCCTTGGATGCAAAGCGTCTATGCTTCTCCAGTGTCGAAGTAGATGACTGAGAAGTAGTACCTTGATTTCATCGGGTGTCTTGTACGTTATCAGCTACAAGAGTATCGCGTTTCATGCTGAATTTGGTTCAAGATCCCCAACGCATTACTGGGTTGGGCAAAGTCAGATCCCGCCGGACATGGGTGGAGATTCCCTGGATGCTGTATACGTTCGCTGAAGTAATCCTGAGGCCTGTGGTACCCTCCACCTTCCAGCCTCGATTCGTGGTCCGCAATGATTTAGCTTCGCTATCCAACGGTCAAAATTTTTCCAAGCGGTCTGCTCGTATGTCCGACTTACCTCTTTTTCTCGCCACATCGTATTGCTGACACCTTGTATTTTCTGGATCAGCTGAGATTGCGGTCAACGCGATGCACGCTCGTACCCTCAAAGGCGCACCTCCTGCTCTCATGACCTTTGTACTGTCCTCTGGGTCCATTTGCTCGTAGCTGGTGTTATTGAGCTAACTGTCATATTCTTGTGGATATTATCAGAAGGCGTACAGCCCACCCGCATATTGCACCGAGTTGTGAACCAGGCTACTGCAGTGGTCTTGTGCGCGTGGGTCACCAGTGCTTGATAACCGAGGTACTGTATGATGAGAGGCCTTACAAAATGAATGTTCGTATCAATATGTAATATAGTAGCCTGATATAATTATGATACTCGTATGAAAATGTATGTGTACGACATGTGCAAAGGTAGTCCGGATTGATCATATGTGAGGGAAGAATTCTGACCACTTCAGTTCGCGAAGGGCTGTAGGAGGCATACTACGTAGGAGTATGAGAGGTAGGATTAGTAGGATAACTCGTGAAATTGTGTAAACTGGTACTAATATGACAAACGTGAAGTCGGATAAGATGTTGAAGATTCTCTCCAAGGTGCGGTTTGAGACCCAGTTAGACATTATCGTCGGAAACAACATGAGAAAGGGTCCACCTGTGATTAAAAGTGCGGATACCCTCCACAGCCACTTTTCAGCAATGGTCAGAAAGGTGTATGACCAGGGTATGATGTGGATGGCCCCAAAAAGAGCTATCACCCCACTCATGGTCCAAATTGATGGGCGGTTCCCAAAGAACTCCTTCTCGACAGGGGAGTAAAATGTTGGGACTCGAGTGGTGTCATCATCGGGAATCTCTTCTTGGGCCATCATGTTCCAGAGAG
>Ga0247741_1000274_pt1 | contig 32049 bp, 29 predicted proteins | sample UWRJL213509R2_FD_180945 | JGI IMG/M metagenome (GOLD analysis project Ga0247741, IMG submission 180945) | Plant litter microbial communities from Arlington Agricultural Research Station in Wisconsin, United States - UWRJ-L213-509R-2 | ecosystem: Environmental > Terrestrial > Plant litter >... | reverse complement strand
TCTGCGAATTAACACCAATGGATTGGATTTATCCGATGTTCGCCTAGGTGATTCAATCGCAACCAATGGGGTGTGTCTTACCGTTGTTGATCTGCCAGGCGACGGTTACTGGGCGGATGTATCGCGCGAAACTCTTGATAACACCAGTCTGCCGCTTTGGAAAATTGGCCAGGCTGTAAATCTTGAAAAAGCACTTACTCCGCAAACGCGTTTAGGTGGGCATATCGTCAGTGGACATGTTGATGGTCTCGGTGAAGTTATAAGCCGTCACCCCGATGCTCGCTCCGAAAGATTTCGCATTCGTGCGCCTAAATCACTCGCAAAATATATCGCTCACAAAGGTTCTATCACCATTGATGGCACGAGCCTCACCATCAATAAAGTTGATGGCGCCGAGTTTGAATTAAATATAGTTCCTCATACACTTAAACAAACTGTTATGAACACTTATCAGGCAGGCTCCCGTGTGAATTTGGAGGTTGATGTGCTGGCTCGTTATCTGGAGCGTTTGATGCTCGGTGATAAAGCGGCAGAAAGCGCAGGTGAAAGTGGTATTACGCTAGAGTTTTTAGCAAAGAACGGGTTCAAGTAATCAATTGGATTTAACAAATTAAAGGATGGATTATGAAAATAAAACTGGTAGTAGCGATATTGGTACTGGCCCAATTTACAGTTGCGGATGAAAGCGGTGTTGGTAAAGAGAAACAATCTGGCCAAGACAAACTTGAAAACAAAACGCATTCTAACGAAAGTGCTGTAGCCGTAAATGAAAAAATTCTGCGAACCAATAAGGCGCTAAAAAGTTATCAAGAATCTTACATCGATAGTCCGGGCAATAAAGCGTTTGCACAATCGCCTGATGGACATTGGAATTGGCGTTCTGATCGGGTATCGGCCGAAGTAGCGCAAGAAGATGCTCTGGCTTCATGCAACAAACATGTTAGAAAAGATGAGCGGCCATGTGTCATTGTTAATATGAATGGTGAATGGATAAAACCGCAGCAATAACCAAAGTCTTTAATGGGAAATAGCATGCAACTGAACACTATAGAAGAGCTGATTGAAGATTTGCGCCACGGCAAAATGGTCATTTTGATGGATGACGAAGACCGTGAAAATGAAGGCGATTTAATTATGGTCGCGGAACAAGTGCGGCCTGAAGACATTAATTTTATGGCCACGCACGCACGCGGTCTTATCTGCCTGACGCTTACGCGTGAACGTTGTTTACAATTAGATCTTCCATTAATGGTGAGCGATAACAAATCCCAGCACACTACAAATTTCACGGTTTCTATTGAGGCTGCCGAAGGTGTAAGTACTGGCATTTCAGCGGCGGATCGCGCACTCACTGTGCGTGCGGCAGTTAAGGCTAATGCAAAATCTACTGATGTTGTTCAGCCCGGTCATATATTTCCACTTATGAGTCAACCTGGCGGCGTAATGAGCCGCGCCGGGCATACCGAAGCTGGCTGCGACCTTGCGCGTTTGGCGGGATATGAACCTGCGGCCGTTATTGTAGAAGTTATGAATGCCGATGGCAGCATGGCGCGCCGCCCAGACCTCGAACAATTTGCCAAGCAGCACGATTTAAAAATCGGTACCATTGCTGACCTGATTCATTATCGCGCTATCAAAGAAAAAACCGTTGAGTGCATTAATTCGCGCAAAGTTGAAACGCTATTTGGCGAATTTGAATTGCGTACCTATCGCGACCTTGCCCGTGGCGATTTACATTTTGTAATGGTGAAGGGCGAAATTAATTCGGAACCAACGCTGGTTCGCGTCCACGTGATGGATTTGGCGCGCGATATTTTAAGTTTGCAGCGTCCATCAATTGCAGGTGGTAAAGGTTGGACTTATCAAGACGCACTTAAACGCGTAAGCGAAGAAGGTAAAGGCGTAGTGTTATTGATTTGCCATGACGAATCTACCAGCGAGGTTGAAGAAAGTATTGATTGGCTGCTGAGCGGAAAACAGCAGCGCCGCAGCCCCGAAGTGTTATACAAACAAGTCGGCACCGGCTCGCAAATTTTACGCGATTTAGGTGTACGCAAAATGCGTGTGATGTCTGCACCCATGCGCTACTCCGCGTTGTCGGGGTTCGATTTGGAAGTAGTGGACTACGTTTGTCCGAGTGTTTAAAAACCACACCCCAACTCTCCCCTTAAAGCGGGGCGCGCAGCCGGGAGGGGTAAAATATATAAAGAATTTATTTGAAATATTAAAGAGAAAAATTTATGAGCAACATTAAAGTCATTGAAGGCGATTTTGCAGCATCACGAGGCAAGTACGCGTTAATCGTGAGCCGTTGGAACAGTTTTGTTGTAGAGAGTTTAAAAGATGGCGCGTTGGATACTTTGCGTCGCCATGGAATTAAAGATGAGAGCGTTACTATTTATTACGTACCGGGTGCTTTTGAATTTCCGTTGATTGCACAAAAAATTGCAGCGACAAAACAATATGACGCCATCATTGCATTGGGCGCGGTCATTCGTGGTGGTACTCCACACTTCGATTATGTTGCTGGTGAATGTACTAAAGGTTTGGCGCAAGTTTCTTTAAATGCAGGAATTCCCATTACGTTTGGCGTGTTAACGGTGGATTCAATTGAGCAAGCTATCGAACGCTCGGGCACCAAAGCAGGTAATAAAGGTGTTGAGGCTGCGTCGACTGCATTGGAAATGGTTTCTCTGATCGGAAATATTTAAAGGCCGCTGACAGTAATTTTCACCATCTCGCCGTAGTCACAATAAATATAAACCCCACATGAAATACATTTATTTCGGTCACCTGAGTCATCAGGTGCTCGGAATTTAATTTGTACTCTGGATTGTAACATTCTAAAAAAGGAAGCATTAAGGTGAAGAAAATTATTAAGTATGTTGTTTGTGCTTTTGTTGCGTGCGCTCCGATGACATCTCACGCATTTAAAATTGATACCCATGTGTGGGTCGGTCAGCAAGTTATTAACGACTTGGAAGATGATGGTAAGTTAAATATAAAACTTGGCGAACAATCAGTGAATATTGATGTTCCCGCTGATGTGAAAAATGCGGTTCTCAATAATAAATCCGCATTTCTTATGGGAAATATTGGTCCGGATGCAGTCCCAGATGTAGTTGTTGGGCAAACAGCAGTGCATCCTGGCGTTGAGGACCAAAATTTTATCAACATTGGTTGGCGTACCAATAAATGGTTGGAATATTTGTTGAGTATTTCTAAAACCGATCCTGTTGGAAAAGCATTTTCCTACGGTTATTTAGGCCATGCTGCTGCCGATGTCATGGCGCACACTTATGTTAACCAATATGCAGGAGACATTTTCCGCTTAACTGATGGTGAAACTTTGGTAGAGCAGCGTCATATCGTGTTGGAGGGGTACATCGCAAAATATACGCCGCCTTTAACGGATCGTTTTGGAAATTCGGTTAATAACTCTTGGCGAAATATTATTTCTCAACCTGCGTTTACTAACTTCGTTAAACAAAATTTAATCTATAACGGCACGGTTCAAACCGAATACAAAAAAGTTCCTACCGCCACGCATTTAGTGGCTTACACCGAATTTAGAAATGGAATTGATAATCTTGCAGAAAGAGGAATTTGGCATGATATTGATGTTGCAGTAGCTCAAATTGTTGCAGCGTATTTTGATATACAACTCACTTCAGCGCAGGCTAGTACGATAGTAAATAATATGCAGCCGGTGATGAAAGTTGTTAACGGTAAAATTCCAGACGCGGTGCAAGATTCCAATAGACAGTTTTACACAGAGGTTGAACGATTCGATAAAAAAGTATTTAAGAACTTATCAACTGCAAATGAGCAGATGAAAGCTGCGGAACAAAATCTGTTGAGCAAGCATCAATCATGGCGGCGCAAGTTGTTGGATGTGCAAAATTTGCCAAGTTGCCCAAAAATACCTGGAACTAGTTGCAAGGGAAGTGGGATTTTCAAAATATGCTATCCAGATTTGGTTAAAGATCCTGTGTGTAATGCTACTAAAGATGCTATTGAAGCATCCAATAGGTTAATTTTAGCTGCTGCAAATGCTTTAGAAAAAGAGGTTCTTGCTTCAAATGATAATCTTAGAACATCTACCATCAATGCACAAAATGAATTATCAAAGGCCGCTATATCTGCCCAAAAAATTCAGGAAAGTTTAATTGATTTTGTACAGGTATTTGGTACCAATGTTTCTCCCATTCAAAGTTATCTTAGATTCTGGCGCGGTGACGTTGATACTGCAATGAATGCTTATGTAACAGCTACCAGCCAAATGATGTTAAATACCATGAGGCCCGCTGTAAAATTTGGTGTTGATGGAAAGCCAGAAAGTGCGTTTACACCTCTTAAAACCTGGTTCGATTGTTATCACATGAGAATAATTGGTTTACCCAGCCCGATTTCTAGTTGTGAATTTAAAACGAATGTTCAAGCGTTGAAGGATTCTATTGATAAGGTAATGCTGTTAGCTGAACAAGCAACATCTGTGGGTAGTTCTATTGGTATTCCTGGGCCGATAGAATTGAAAAAATTGAAAGATGAATATATTCAGCAGCTCGAACAGAAATTAAAAGACAAAATTGCGGATAAAATTGAAGCACTATTACCAGAAGATATTAGACAAATATTATTGCTTCTTGATCAAGGTGCAGACGACGCAATTCTTAGGCAGTATTTCACCAAAGCTGAAACCGAAAAAGCAACTAAGGGTTTGGTTATGATCCCTGATATGGCTGATCGAGTGAAAGCGGAGATGTATTTAATTGAAGCGCAAGATCCACGATATCCATTAGATAAAACTAAAAAGATAAGTTATTTTAATCCTGATCAGTATGCGGTAGCTTACAATGCTGTTGTGCTTGCTAAACTAGCTTTGCTAGACAAGATTGGGTTTGATCAGTTGGCTCAAATGGCAGGCTCAATTGATTACAGCAATTATTTTTTCTCCGGTGATAACCTTGTGGCTCAAGCGTTTGCGAGTATCGATGGTGATCATCAATGGATGCCTGTTCCTCCGCCTTACCCAAACTCTCTTAATATTTATCTTCCTGTTGAATATACCTATTCTTCCGAAGTGTGTAAGTCACCTGCATGCCTTACAGGTAAAGGTTTTGTTCCTTGGAAAGGTGACATGAGGAATAAGTTATTTAGAAAGTTATTTAAGGGCCCGCTTTCTCCCGGTATTGATTCACCTCAGGCAATTAACAAGTCGACAATTGTTGGTCAAAGTTATCCTTATCAGCCTTGCGCTTCATATCCGTTTCCTGATGGCATTTCGGACAGGACCTGTATGACTATGTGGTTAATCCCAATTTTACATCAAATGCTACATTAATTTAGCTGTTTCATTTATGGGTTGGCTTTTATCAGTCAGCCCATATAATTTTTGTTTGGAGCTAACAATGCAAAAAATTATTTTCGGCATCATTTTTTTATTTGGACTATGTAGTTGTAAAACACCTGAATTAAATGATCCTGATGAATCAGTTAATGATGAGTTTAAATCGACGCACACCACATCGGATAAGATAGGCATATCTGTAAAGATCACGCATGAAAAATCAGTTCGACATGGCAGTAAAGATGTAAAGGAGAATCCGGTAGAGTTTTCTGTTGAGTTATTAAATGAGCTTGATAGAAGTCTTCAGGTAATGGAAAGCGAGGGCGATTCGCTACAGTTTTACATCAATGGAACTGCACATAGTTTTACACCTATTAAGTGCGCAGAACCCTTGTTTGGTCTGTATGAACGTATTTGTAAATATACCTACGCACATAAATCGAATAGTCTTTTGGATGAATCGTTACGTGTCAAACTTACATTAACCAGAGCGAAAGGCGAGATTTTGTCTGCTGAGTTTGATCTGCCTGAGCCGATTCAATTGGCGGAACCAAAGATTCCGTTTAAACCTATATTACCTGATGGCACTGCTTTATTGAGTTGGCAATCTGTGGTGCCAACAAGTCTTACCTTTTATGGCGGTGTTTCCGAGTGTTTCTGGGAGGAAAAAGCTATTACGCCTGCAGAGCACGATACCTATATTTCACTAACTGCCAATATCTTTCGTCCAAAGGATCCTGGATGCGGGGAGTATACTTTCTTCAAAACGATTCTTCGGGTCGACAAGGAGTGGAGCCAATTAGAGGGGAGTAGTTTTAAAAAGCTAAATATTCGTTGGAGTGACTCCTATCATGTTGTTTTATTGGGAAGTGAGAAAAGTGATTGAGGCGTTCAATGTAACATTAACGCCTGTTTGCTATAATTCTTGCAGCTTTCTGTAGGCAAATGTGATCATCAGATACGGTTGATTGACGATATTTACTTTTTGGTGACATATAATCGTACCTTAATATTAAGGAATCATTATGGAATAAATTCAATTCACAAAGCGACTTGTCATTGCGGCGCGGTGGAAATTGAATTGACTGTGCCGATGGATTGGAGGAAGGCGTCGTCGTGATTGTTCCATGTTACTCATCACCAAAGACGATCCAATCCAAATTTACATGGATTCAATGTTCCTGCGTAGCAGGTTTTAATCCTTATGAGTTAGGCGATATTCCGGTGATGGATGGTATAAATCATCCTTGTAGGTTTTAAAATTTAATTGTGGCAGTTTTCACCACTCGCTCTTTATCAGGTAAATGTAAATGACTTCCCAAGATAGCACTGGCTCCAAAAAAGCAGTTCAGAAAGGCCAAACTGCAGCTACCCGCCGCATGGCTCGCCACTACACCATGCAAGCGCTTTACCAATGGCGCATGGCTGGCAATAGCATTAATTCAATTGAGGCGGAGTTTCGTGTTGATAACGATATGACTAACGTTGATGTTGAATATTTTCACGAAATTTTACACGGTGTTCCCGAACATTTATCTGATATTGAATCTACTTTCGAACCCTTTCTGGTTGAGCGATCACTGGTAGAGTTGGACCCCGTGACTCAAGCTCTGCTACGTATGTCAACTTACGAACTAAAGTTCCGTATTGATGTTCCCTACAAAGTTGTGATCAATGAAGCCGTATCGCTCGCCAAAAAATTTGGTGCAGAAGATAGCCATAAATTTATTAACGGTGTGCTTGATAAAACAGCCGCTGTGGTTCGCGCCGTTGAAGTGAATGCTAATCGAAGCCGTTAACTCTGCAAGTTTACTGGCTTAAAAACTCTATGAATGAATTTCAGCTTATCCAAACATTTTTTCAGCATGAGCAAGCAGATCTTTTGCTCGCGGAAAAAGCACAGGCCAGTGTGGTGCTGGGGATCGGTGATGACTGCGCACTGTTGCAAATTCCCGCAGGTAAGCAACTGGCAATTTCTGTAGATACCTTGGTAGCGGATGTCCATTTTCCAGCGGACGCAAAACCTGAAGATATTGCAGCGCGCGCACTGCGAACAAATTTAAGTGATCTTGCCGCCATGAGTGCTGAACCGCTCTGGTTTACGCTTGCGTTAACACTGCCTAAAAATTCTGAATATCTTGCTGAAAATTGGCTGCGCGGCTTTAGTCGCGGTTTGTTTCGCACCGCAAATGAATATGAGATTGCTTTGGTTGGGGGTGATACAACTTCTGGTCCTTTGAGTATCACCATTCAAGTGATGGGTGCAGTAAAAAGCCATCAAGCGTTGCGTCGCGATGGTGCGAGTATTGGTGATTTCGTTTGCGTCACCAATTATTTGGGTGATGGTGCAGCAGCCCTCGCCGTTATTCAAAAACGTCTATCGCTCGATGATGTGAACGAAAAATATTTACGCGAACGTTTTTATCGCCCAGTTCCCCGTTTGATTGAATCTAATTTGTTACGCGGAATTGCTAGCGCAGCATTGGATATTTCTGATGGATTAATCGCCGATTTAAATCATATTTGCGATGCAAGTGATTTAGGTGCGGTAATTGATGTAGAAAATTTGCCTTTGTCGGCAGCGGTTCTCGCTACGAATAATCTGCAGCAAGCGCGCATCTGGGCATTAAGTGGCGGTGACGATTATGAGTTATGTTTTACTGTGTCGCCAGAAAAAATGCCCGAACTTGCCATGTTAATTGCTGAAGGAAAAATTAACGCAACTGTGGTAGGTGAAATTGTCGCTGGTAGCGGTGTGCAATGTGAATTGGATGGTGAAGTTTTCGAATTAACAAGTAAAGGATTTCAACATTTTTAATTTTACACCCTGTGTGAGTGGTTGCATGAATACGCCAACATTTAAAGAAGTCTTAGGCAACATCAACCATTTTTTTGCGTTTGGTTTTGGTAGCGGTTTAGCGCCAAAAGCCCCCGGTACTTTTGGAACTTTGGCTGCAATACCTATTTACTGGTTGATTCAGGATTTGTCCTGGCCGATTTATGCGATCTGGTTAATTGTTACTTTTGCTTTGGGCGTTTATTGGTGTGATCGTTCGTCCAAACAATTAGGTGTTCATGACCACGGCGGAATTGTGTGGGACGAATTTGTCGGTTATTGGATCACAATGTTTCTCGCGCCTGCGGGTTGGTTGTGGATAATACTGGGCTTCGTACTGTTTCGCTTTTTTGATATTTTGAAGCCATGGCCAATTAGTTGGCTGGATCGCAAAGTGGATGGAGGCTTGGGGATCATGGTTGATGATGTGCTTGCCGGTGTTTACGCATTTATCGTTTTACAAATTTGTGTTTATTTTTATCCGTAATTTTTTCAAGGCAGAAAAAAATGAAAGCTTTTTTAACCATATTTCTTTGTATGTTCACGCATGTTTGTTTGGGCTTGGAGATTGAAGCAAAAATGTTGGCGCAGGGTAGCGCAGTGTTGATTATTGACGGTACGCAGCGCATGTTGCGTGAGGGAAAGCGCAGTCCGGAAGGTGTATTGCTAGTATCAGCCGATGGTAAGCAAGCAGTCTTAGAAATTGAAGGTAAAAGAAAAACGATTTCTTTGTCTCGTAGTATTGGTAGCAAATTTGAAAAAGCGAGCAAAACAGAAGTTCGTATCGCTAGCGGCCAAGGTGGACATTACTACACAAAAGGTTTAATTAACGGCAATCCAGTAGATTTTATAGTGGACACTGGAGCAACCTCCATTGCAATGAATCGTTTTGTAGCTGAGCGGTTGGGAATCGATTATCGCGGAGGCACTCCTATTACTGTTAATACAGCCAATGGAACAGCCAAGGCTTATGTAGTGACTTTATCAAATGTCTCTATAGGAAATATTGTAGTGCATCAAGTTCAAGCCGCTGTTAGCACCACGGAATCACCCACGGTAGTGTTGCTTGGCAACACTTATCTCAGCAAAGTGAATTTGGAAATTGATCACGGCGTTTTGGTGTTAAGGGAAAAATAAAGTTAATTATTTTCATTAGTATTGGGGTCATTTTTGTGGCAATTCGCTTTATAGAATCCTGCAAACTGCCAACACCTTTTGGTATGTTTGTGATGCATGGTTTTGAAGATGACAAAACCGAAAAAGAACACGTAGTTCTCACCATGGGAGATATTCAGGGTGATGAACCTTTGCTTGCGCGTATTCATTCTGAGTGCCTAACCGGAGATGCACTTTTTAGTTTGCGCTGCGACTGCGGCCCACAACTCCAAGCGGCTATGCATAAAGTAGGCGTAGTTGGTCGCGGTGTTATTTTTTATTTGCGTCAGGAAGGACGCGGAATCGGTTTAATCAATAAAGTTCGCGCATACGCATTGCAAGATTGCGGTGCGGATACTGTAGAGGCAAATGAACAATTAGGCTTCGGCGCGGATATGCGTGACTACAGTATTCTTAAACCGATGCTTGAGCATTTGAACATTCAAGCGCTTAAATTACTCACCAATAACCCGCGCAAAGTTAAAGCTTTGCAGGATATGGGAATTAATGTGGTTGAGCGTATGCCACATCAAACGGGTCGCAATCCGCATAATGCAAAATATTTGGAAACCAAGGCGGGCAAGCTTGGACATTTGTTTAATGAGATTGATGAAGAAAAATAAGTTCCATATTCAGTTTTAATTTAGTAGGGAGTCGTTATCCCCCCGAGTGGGGCCTGGCTGAGGATGACGACTCCACAGAAAACTTATTGTGTGCCATTGCATTAATTTTACAGATTAATAATCGATTTAAGAAAAAGAGACTTTCATGACAACAAGAATCGCAATCGCTGGTGCCGCTGGCCGCATGGGTAAAGCATTAATCGAAGCCACTCACAAAAGCTCTGACGCTAGCTTGGTTGGTGCGATAGTTCGTTCAACCAGCTCATTAATTAATGCAGATGCTGGAGAGTTTGGTGGTGTTGGTAAGCTCGATGTAAAAATTGTTGGCGATATTGCACAAATCATAAACCAGTTTGATGTACTGATCGATTTTAGTTCTCCATCAGCAACTCTCGCCAATGTAAAAATTTGTGCAGCACACAATAAACCGATTGTTGTAGGCACTACTGGTTTTAGTGATGCAGAGAAATCCGAATTGCTTTCCTATCAATCACAAATTCCTTTATTGCTTTCTGCAAATTTTTCTACCGGTGTAAATTTATGCTTTAAGTTGCTCGATATTGCCGCGCGCGTTTTGGGTGATGAGTATGATGTAGAAGTTTATGAAGCGCATCATCGCCATAAGGTAGATTCGCCTTCGGGCACAGCCGTGCGAATGGGTGAGGTCTTGGCAAGCGCGTTGGATCGCGATTTAAAAAATGTTGCTGTTTATGGTCGCGAAGGTCAGATTGGCCCGCGTCCGCGTGACACTATTGGTTTTGCAACTGTGCGCGGTGGCGATGTGGTCGGTGATCACACGGTTATGTTTATGGCTGATGGCGAGCGCGTAGAAATTACACATAAGGCATCCAGTCGTTTAGCCTTTGCAAACGGTGCCGTGCGTGCGGCTGTCTGGTTGCAGCAGCAAAAATCTGGCTTGTTTGATATGCAGGATGTATTAGGTCTACGGTAATTATATTTGGTATTTGCGCTTCAATTTAATGTGAGTGAAATGAATGGCCGGTTCAAGTTTGTTACTGCTTATTGACGATATCGCAGCAGTTCTTGATGACGTTGCGGTCATGACCAAGGTTGCTGCAAAAAAAACTGCTGGAGTGTTGGGCGATGATCTCGCACTCAATGCAGAACAGGTTTCAGGTGTCCGTGCGGAGCGCGAGTTGCCTGTTGTATGGGCTGTTGCTAAGGGTTCTTTTGTTAATAAAGCGATTCTGGTTCCAGCTGCGCTGCTAATCAGCGCATTTGCACCTTGGTTAATTACACCTCTATTGATGATCGGTGGCGCTTACCTGTGTTACGAAGGTGTCGAAAAACTTGCGCATAAATTTATGCATAGTGATGCCGAAGAAAAAGCCGAGCACGTAGCGCTGGAAGCCGCCTTACAAAATCCGCAAGTCGATATGGTTGAATTTGAAAAGGAAAAAATCAAAGGCGCGATCCGTACCGATTTCGTGCTTTCTGCGGAAATTATTGTGATCACCTTGGGCGCTATCGCCAGCGCTGCTTTCACAGTGCAAGTTGCGGCAGTCATTACCGTGGCAATTTTGATGACGGTTGGTGTCTACGGTTTCGTCGCACTTATCGTGAAGCTCGACGATATGGGTTTGCACCTACTGCAAAAACAAGGGCAGGGTGTTTGGCTAACTGCGCAGCACAAATTAGGCAAAGGGCTATTACTAACAGCGCCCGTGCTGATGAAGATTTTATCCGTGGCGGGCACAGTCGCTATGTTTTTAGTTGGCGGGGGAATTCTCGCTCACGGATTACCTTTCATACATGGGCTGGAGAAAAGTATCGAGCACTACTACGGTGGAGTTGCTTCATTTGTTGGCGGTTCGTTTATAAACATGGTTTTAGGTGTGGTGGCAGGCACAATTGTGTTAGTTGCAGTCTCCGTAATCAGTAAATTGTTTCGGAAAAGCTGAGCTGGTAAATAGCGAAACCTTTCATCGAATATTTAGTGGGAAATCGCGAAGTGTTTAATTAATACCAGGGAAGGGGATTTTCCAATGGACACCTTGGATTCACTCCCGTACAATTCGCGGTTAATTGCGCTCGGCACTGCCGCGCTTGGCTGTAGAAGAAAAAATGGTACCTTCCGGTTCAAAATAGGTAACCCACATACATCAAGCGAGATGGAATTCAGTTTCATCTCGCTTTTTTACAACCTGCAGCCAGGCAAACTCACTTTAGCCCGTAAAAAACAACTCGATTTTCGCGCCTTTAGCCTGTGCGATTGTCTTTTTGAGCCTGAAGAAAGTGGAGTTTGTTTCTCGCACCAGTTTTAGCTTTAAAACCACTGCCAAACCCAGGAGGTTTACTTGAATAACCGGGACCTAAACCCCGCTCTCGTAAAGAGACCCGCGCTACTCGTGCTTGCTGACGGTAGTATTTTTCGTGGTACTTCTATTGGTGCCGAAGGCTTATCTGTTGGTGAAGTAGTATTTAATACTGCGATGACCGGATATCAGGAAATCCTTACCGACCCATCCTACGCGCAACAAATCGTTACCCTCACTTATCCCCATATCGGCAACACCGGCACCACGTCTGAAGATGGTGAATGCGATAAGGTGTGGGCGACTGGTTTAATCATTCGTGATTTACCGCTAATCGCCAGCAACTTCCGCAGCCAGCAAGATCTTTCCAGCTATTTGAAAGAACGCAATGTGGTCGGAATTGCGGATATTGATACCCGTCGTTTGACCCGTTTGCTACGCGATAAAGGTGCACAAAACGGTGCGATTATCGCGGGCGATATCGATGAAGAAAAAGCCTTAGCCGCAGCCAAAGCTTTCGGTGGCTTGAAAGGTTTGGATCTGGCGAAGGAAGTTACCGTAAAAGAATCCTATAACTGGAACGAAAGCAGCTGGCAACTTGGCGAAGGTCACAAGACTTTAACGGGCGCCAAGAAATTCAAAGTAGTTGCTTACGACTACGGTGTTAAGCGCAATATCCTACGTATGCTTGCGGATCGTGATTGTGATTTGACAGTAGTGCCCGCGAAAACGACTGCCGCTGAAGTTCTGGCCATGAATCCTGATGGAATATTCCTTTCCAACGGCCCTGGCGATCCAGAGCCTTGCACCTACGCTATTCAGGCTATCAAATCAATTCTCGAAACAGATATTCCGGTATTCGGAATTTGCTTAGGGCATCAGTTATTAGCTCTGGCATCTGGTGCTAAAACATTGAAGATGAAATTTGGCCATCATGGTGGCAACCACCCAGTTCAGGATTTGAATAGCAAGCGCGTAATGATCACCGCGCAAAACCACGGTTTTGCAGTTGAAGAATCGAGCTTGCCGGCCAATCTTTTTGCCACTCATAAATCACTTTTTGATGGCTCTTTGCAAGGTATTCATCGCACCGACAAGCCCGCGTTTAGCTTTCAGGGTCACCCCGAAGCAAGCCCCGGCCCACACGAAGCGGATACTTTGTTCGATCACTTTATTGAATTAATGCAGGCTCGCAAGAGCTAAAAACATACCCCCCTCCTAACCTCCCCACAGGGGGAGGGACTGATCTGACCTTTGGTAATAAGATCTAACTCCTCCCCCTGTGAAGGGGGAGGCTGGGAGGGGGTTAAGAAACCGGAGCAGACATGCCAAAACGTACAGACATAAAGAGTATCTTAATCCTTGGTGCTGGCCCGATTGTCATCGGCCAGGCCTGCGAATTTGACTATTCCGGCGCCCAGGCTTGTAAAGCGCTGCGTGAAGAGGGTTACCGCGTTATTTTGGTGAACTCAAATCCCGCAACAATCATGACCGACCCAGCCATGGCGGACGCTACTTATATCGAGCCTATTGAATGGCAAACCGTCTCCAAGATCATTGAAAAAGAGCGCCCCGATGTAATCCTCCCAACTATGGGCGGCCAAACTGCATTGAACTGTGCTTTGGCGTTGGCTAAACATGGCGTGCTCGAAAAATACAATGTCGAACTGATCGGTGCTAAAGAAGAAGCCATTAATATGGCTGAAGACCGCAATTTGTTCGATCAGGCGATGAAGCGCATTGGTCTCTCTTGTGCCCGCGCAAAAATTGTTCACACATTCGAAGAAGCCAAAGAAGCCCCTAAAGAATTTGGTTTCCCTTGCATTATTCGCCCGTCATTTACCATGGGCGGTTCCGGTGGCGGTATCGCCTATAACTGGGACGAGTTCGAAGAAATTTGTACCCGCGGTTTTGATTTATCGCCAACTAATGAATTGTTGATCGACGAATCTTTGCTGGGCTGGAAAGAATATGAGATGGAAGTTGTGCGTGACAAAAACGACAACTGCATTATCGTCTGCTCCATCGAAAATTTCGACCCTATGGGCGTACATACCGGCGACTCCATTACCGTAGCTCCAGCGCAAACGCTCACCGACAAAGAATACCAAATCATGCGTAACGCCTCGATTGCGGTACTGCGTGAAATCGGTGTTGAAACTGGTGGATCAAACGTTCAATTCGCGGTTAACCCGGTTGATGGCCGTATGGTTGTTATTGAGATGAATCCGCGTGTATCGCGTTCATCAGCGCTTGCATCCAAAGCAACCGGTTTCCCGATTGCAAAAATCGCAGCAAAACTCGCCGTTGGTTACACGCTCGACGAATTAAAAAACGATATTACTGGTGGTGCAACTCCAGCGTCGTTCGAGCCATCTATCGATTACGTGGTTACCAAAGTCCCACGCTTCACTTTCGAAAAATTCGGCGAAGCAGATGCGCGTTTGACGACGCAAATGAAATCTGTGGGCGAAGTTATGGCAATTGGCCGTACTTTCCAGGAATCTTTGCAGAAAGCGTTGCGCGGTTTGGAGGTCGGTTCCGCTGGATTTGAATCCAAAGTAGATGTCACCACCGAAGAAGGCTTGGCCAAAATCCGCAGTGAATTGGCAACTCCCGGTGCTGAGCGTATTTGGTATGTGGGCGATGCGTTCCGCGCTGGCTTAAGCGTTGACGATGTCTTTAATCTCTCCAAAATTGACCCATGGTTTTTAGTGCAAATTGAAGAGCTCATTTTTATGGAGCGAGCGTTGCTCGGTAAATCGCTTGCGAATTTGGATGCTGGCAGTTTGTTCGCCTACAAGCGCAAAGGCTTCTCGGATAAACGTCTCTCGACTTTGTTAGATGTCAGCGAAAAAGAAGTTCGTCATTATCGTCAGGGTTTAAATATTCGCCCGGTTTACAAACGCGTCGATACTTGCGCGGCAGAGTTCTCTACATCCACGGCTTACATGTATTCAACGTATGAAGAGGAATGCGAAGCCAACCCAAGTGACAAGAAAAAGATTCTAGTTATCGGCGGTGGTCCTAACCGAATCGGCCAAGGTATCGAGTTTGATTATTGCTGTGTACATGCGGCGCTCGCTATGCGTGAAGATGGTTATGAAACCATCATGGTTAACTGCAACCCTGAAACTGTTTCTACCGATTACGACACGTCTGACCGCTTGTTCTTTGAACCTGTCACTTTGGAAGACGTTTTAGAGATCGTACAAAAAGAAAAGCCAGTTGGCGTGATTGTGCAATTTGGCGGACAAACTCCACTCAAGCTATCACGTGCGTTGGAAGCAGAGGGCGTGCCTATTATTGGTACTAGCCCGGACGCTATCGATAAAGCTGAAGACCGCGAGCGTTTCCAGCAAATGATTGAAAAACTCGGTCTGCTGCAACCACCAAATGCGATTGTACGTTCACTAGAAGAAGCTCTGGTTGCAGCACATCGCGTAGGTTATCCGTTAGTGGTGCGTCCCTCTTATGTACTAGGTGGCCGTGCGATGGAAATTGTGTATAAAGAAGACGAGCTGCGCACCTATATGCGCACAGCGGTGCAGGTCTCTGAAGATGCACCTGTATTGCTTGATCACTTTTTAAATGCAGCAATTGAAGTTGATATAGATGCAGTATCCGATGGCAAGCAAGTTATTATCGGCGGCATCATGCAGCACATAGAACAATGCGGTGTTCACTCAGGTGACTCGGCATGCTCATTGCCTCCCTATTCTTTGCCTGCGGATGTGCAAGATGAAATGCGTGAACAAGTAAAACAAATGGCTATTGAATTGGGCGTAATCGGCCTTATGAATACTCAGTTGGCTTATCAAGATGGCAAGATTTATGTAATTGAGGTTAACCCGCGCGCATCAAGAACGGTTCCTTTCGTATCAAAATGTATAGGCGTGTCGCTAGCAAAGATTGCAGCTCGGTGTCAGGCTGGCGTGTCATTAGCTGATCAAGGTTTTACCAAAGAAATTATTCCGACCTATTTCAGTGTGAAAGAAGCGGTATTCCCGTTTAATAAATTCCCGGCAGTGGACCCGATTCTGGGCCCAGAAATGAAATCAACCGGCGAAGTTATGGGGATCGGTGATACTTTCGGTGAGGCGTATGGTAAATCACAGTTAGGGGCTAACAACCGTATTCCATTATCCGGCACGGCATTCTTAAGTGTTCGCGATATGGACAAAGCCGGAATTGTCGGCGTGGGTAAAGATTTAACTGAACTTGGCTTCAAACTGGTTGCTACCCGTGGAACTGCAGCAGTGTTGCAAGCCGCAGGATTAATAGTTCAGGTAGTAAACAAAGTGCAAGAAGGTCGTCCGCACATTGTCGACATGATTAAAAATGATGAAATTGATTTGATTTTAAATACGGTGGAAGGTCGTCAGGCAACTCGCGATTCATCATCCATTCGTCGCAGTGCGGAAAATCATCGTGTTTACTACAACACAACTTTGGCAGCGGCAGAAGCTGTATGTATGGCCTTGAAGGAGGGTGAACACATTGAAGTTCGCCGTCTGCAAGATTTGCATAAAAGGCCTCATAAATAAGGTTTTCAATAAGGCTTCTATAAAGGCCTATTTAAAGGAAAGACAATGAGCACTAAATTTCCAATGACTGCTCTCGGCGCCGAAAAATTAGCAGCCGAGTTAGAAGATTTAAAAAAAGTACAACGCCCGCGCATCGTAAATGCTATTGCGGAAGCGCGTGCACACGGTGATTTAAAAGAAAATGCTGAATATTCTGCTGCCCGTGAACAACAAAGTTTTTGCGAAGGCCGCATTCAAGAAATCGAAGGCAAGTTGAGCAATGCACAAATTATTGATGTCACCAAAATTCCGCACAGTGGAAAAGTTATCTTTGGTACAACAGTAAAGATTCTGAATCTGGAGACTGAGCAGTCAGTTACCTATCAAATCGTAGGCGACGATGAAGCGGATGTGAAGGCGAATAAAATTTCTGTCAATTCGCCAATCGCACGTGCGTTAATTGGAAAAGAAGAAGGCGATGTTGTTGTTGTAAAAGCACCAGGTGGTGAAGTGGAATATGAAATCGACAAGGTCGAGCATATTTAACTCGACAATAGTCACGATCATTAATAAAAAAGCCGCCTGACAAGGCGGCTTTTTAGTTTGCGGAATTGGAATTTACGGGCAAACTCAAGGTAAGTTTATCTATGCAGATTTGAGAGTTTAGGATTAGCTCTTTTATTGGCCCGATAGAGAATAACTACTTTGCCTATCTCCTGAATTAGTTCAACATTTGGCAGCGCTACAAGTTCTGTGACCAACGCTTTACGCTCATCGCGTTCAGCAATTCCGAGTTTAACTTTGATCAATTCATGGTCATCGAGAGCGCGGTTTAGCTCCTGCAGTACGCCTTCGCTCAAACCATTGCCAGCAATAGTGACAATTGGGTTAAGCTTGTGGCCAATGGTACGAAATGATTTTTTGCGGTCGGCGCTAATGGGCATAAATACTTACCTTGGTTCAAAATATAATGGGGTATGGAGTTTGTTCGAGATGGTCGCTATTGTAGCCCACGTCAGCATCTTTAGGGTTAGTTTGAATGCTATATGATGAGCGGCAGCGTGGTTTGTGAATGATTTTGCTCATATGATAGTAGAAGCTGCTAAAGTTAAGTAAGCGCCTGAATGAGTAAGAAGCACAAGTTTTTGGGCTTGTAATTAGGGATTCGTTCCCCAATTATAGAAAAGTCAGTCCCTTTTCAGATTTATCACGATCTTTTATGTATTAATGAGGACCTCTCTTTGAACGATATCACTAAGAACCTCCTGATTTGGCTTGTAATTCTTGTAGTCGTAATCAGTGTGTTCCAAAACTTCAGTAAGGCGCCGAATAGCGACACTATCGCCTATTCCGACTTCATTAAGGCCGTTAAAGATGAGCGCGTCCAGGAAGTCATTATTGATCCTGTGAGTATCGAAGGCATCTATAGTGACCGTACCAGTTTTAAAACTGTGAGACCAAACGCTCAAGATCCCAAATTACTGGATGATCTTTACGCACATAATGTGTCTATCAAAGGCCGTGAGATTGAGCCACCTAGTCTGTGGAACCAACTGCTGGTTGCTAGCTTTCCTGTGCTAATTATCCTCGGTGTTTTCTGGTTTTTTATGCGCCAGATGCAAGGTGGCGGAGGCGGTAAGGGCGGCCCAATGAGCTTTGGTAAGAGTAAAGCGCGTCTTTTGGGTGAAGACCAAATTAAAACTACCTTTGCTGACGTAGCGGGGGTTGATGAAGCCAAAGAAGAAGTTCAGGAGCTTGTGCAGTTCTTGCGTGACCCGTCTAAATTCCAACGTCTTGGCGGGCAGATCCCGCGTGGCGTATTAATGGTTGGTCCTCCAGGAACCGGTAAAACCTTACTTGCGAAAGCCATTGCTGGGGAAGCGAAAGTACCTTTCTTTTCTATATCCGGGTCCGATTTCGTCGAAATGTTTGTGGGTGTTGGTGCAAGCCGCGTACGCGATATGTTTGAGCAAGCCAAAAAGCAGGCACCATGTATCATCTTTATCGACGAAATTGATGCTGTTGGTCGCCATCGTGGTGGTGGTCATGGTGGTGGTCATGATGAGCGCGAGCAAACTCTTAACCAATTGCTGGTTGAGATGGATGGCTTTGAAGGCAATGATGGTGTGATTATTATTGCTGCTACAAACCGTGCAGATGTGTTGGATAAAGCTCTTTTGCGTCCAGGCCGTTTTGACCGTCAGGTCTATGTTGGCTTGCCAGATATTCGCGGTCGTGAACAAATTCTTAAAGTTCACATGCGTAAAGTTCCGCTTGATGAACGAGTCAGCGCATCAGTTATTGCGCGTGGCACTCCTGGTTTTTCGGGCGCGGAATTGGCAAACCTTGTTAACGAAGCTGCGTTGATGGCGGCCCGTGGTAACAAGCGTTTGGTGACTATGGAAGATTTCGAAAAAGCACGCGATAAAATCATGATGGGTGCTGAGCGCAAATCTATGGTTATGAGCGAGAAAGAAAAAGAAAATACGGCTTATCACGAGGCTGGCCACGCCATTATTGGTTGCGTGGTACCTGAGCACGATCCAGTACACAAGGTGACTATTATCCCTCGTGGAGGTGCCTTGGGTGTAACTCAATATTTGCCGGAAGAGGACAAATACAGTTGGAGCAAACGTTCTCTTGAATCACGTTTATGCACTTTATTTGGTGGCCGTATTGCTGAAGAAATGACATTGGGTGTGGACGGTGTAACTACTGGCGCTTCTAATGATATCGAGCGTGCAACCAGCATGGCGCGTAGCATGGTTACCAAGTGGGGCCTTTCTGCCAAATTGGGTCCATTGCATTATGGTGAGGAGGAAGGTGCTTATCCGGGCATGGCAACTCAACAATACTCCAGTGAGACCTCTCGTCAAATCGACGAGGAAGTACGTCGCATAATTGATGAATGCTATATTCGTGCAACAAAAATCCTCGAAGATAACCGTGATGTGCTTGAAAGTATGAAAGATGCGTTGATGGAATATGAGACTATTGATTCAGAGCAGGTTGCTGATTTGATGGCGCGTCGTAAAGTTCGCCCTCCACGTGAGTGGAATGACGACGATTTCAACAGCCATTTACGCAATAAGGATTCTGGTGAGCCTGACGATAAAGCTGGCCCAATAGGCGGTCCTGCCAATACTCATTAAGTTAAAGCGTCTTGCTATCGACAACCCCGAGCTTGCCTCGGGGTTTTTATATTAGAGACTCACCGGTTTTAAATATTTAAGGTTTTTATATGCTGCTGCGGTGCGGGGCTAAGTCGCTCGATTTATCTAGTCCTAAAATAATGGGTATTTTAAATATCACACCAGATTCTTTCTCTGATGGAGGGGTTCTATACCGAAACGGTCAGGTGTGTTTGGATGTCGTGCTGAAGCGCGCTGAGGCGATGTTGGCTGATGGTGCAGATATTTTGGACGTTGGCGGTGAGTCAACCCGTCCGGGCGCAGCTACTGTCTCTGAGCAAGAGGAGCTTGATCGTGTTGTTCCTGTGGTTGAGGCTTTGGTTAGAAAGCTAGGCGCCCTTGTTTCAGTGGATACCAGCACAGCTAGTGTGATCCGCGAATCCGCACTTAAGGGTGCGGGTATGATCAATGACGTGCGCGCATTATCGCGCGACGGAGCTTTGATCGCCGCCGCCAGCACTGCACTACCTGTCTGCTTAATGCACATGCAGGGACGGCCGCAAACTATGCAGAATGCACCGCATTATGATGATCTTATTGCAGATGTTTTAAATTTTTTAAAATTAAAAACAGAGATTTGTTTAGCGGCTGGTATTGGTCGAGAGCGCATTTTGATCGATCCAGGATTTGGCTTTGGTAAGACTCTCGCGCATAATCTCGCGCTTTTGGCGCGCCTGTCAGAATTGGGGATTTTAGGATCCCCTATATTGGTCGGGTTATCACGCAAATCTCTATTGGGCCAGCTACTTGATCGCAGTGTTGATGAGCGTTTGCCGGGTAGTCTGGCTTTGGCTTTGGCTGCCGTTGAACGCGGTGCGTCGATTATTCGTGTGCATGATGTAGCGGCAACAAAAGATGTTGTATCGGTCTATAACGCAATAAAAAATTCAGCAAAATAAGAGTGGAGTGAGGATTAATGTCGCGCAAATATTTTGGAACAGACGGTATTCGTGGTTTAGTCGGTGAAGCGCCTATTACACCTGACTTTATGCTCAAGCTTGGTTGGGCGGCTGGTCGCGTACTTATGGATCGCTTCGATGGCTCCAACCTCATTCTTATTGGCAAAGACACGCGCATTTCTGGATACATGTTCGAATCAGCGCTACAAGCGGGCTTGATCAATGCAGGTGTGGATGTTGGATTATTAGGCCCAATGCCTACACCGGGTGTTGCATATCTAACCCGTACCTTTCAAGCACAAGCGGGCATTGTTATTAGTGCATCGCACAATAGTTATGTGGATAACGGCATTAAATTTTTTGGCGGGAACGGTACAAAATTACCAGACGAACTTGAGCGATTAATCGAGGAAGAGTTGGAAAAGCCAATGGTCACCGCCGAAAAATTGGGCAAAGCGCGGCGTATTGGAGATGCTTCAGGCCGTTACACCGAATTTTGTAAGGGCACCATGCCTTGGGGTTTTAACCTTAAAGGTTTGCAGATTGTTTTGGACTGTGCTAACGGCGCGACTTATCACATAGCGCCTGATGTTTTCAGCGAGCTAGGCGCAAAAATTATTCCTATTTTCGTAGAGCCCAATGGCACCAATATCAATCGCAGTTGTGGTTCTACCAAGCCCGAAGCTCTACAAGAAAAAGTCATAGAAGTAGGTGCAGACTTGGGCATAGCCTTCGACGGTGATGGTGATCGCGTTGTATTTGTTGATCACAAAGGCGAGATAGTCGATGGCGATGAACTGCTTTACATCATTGCCAAATACCAACAGGAATATACTGGCGGTTGTGATGGTGTTGTGGGTACGCTGATGAGCAACTTCGGTTTTGAGTTGGGTCTTAAAAAATTAGGTGTACCCTTTGCGCGGGCCAAGGTCGGTGACCGCTACGTCATTGAACTTATGCGTCAGAACGGCTGGCGTTTGGGTGGTGAAAACTCTGGTCATATCGTTTGCAGTAATGTGACTACTACTGGCGATGGAATTATTTCTGCGCTGCAAGTTTTGTTGGCTATTACAACTTTTGGTGAATCGCTCAATAAAATTAAAAAGGGCATGAATAAGTTACCGCAGGTGATGATCAATGTCCGCATGGCAAAACGAGTAGATCTGAGTACCGATGAAACCGTGCAGTCAGCAGTTAAAGCGACTGAAGAGAAGTTGGCGGGAACTGGTCGAGTGCTTTTGCGTCCATCCGGAACGGAGCCCGTCGTACGAGTTATGGTTGAAGGCGAAGACAAAAATCAGGTTAAAGAATTAGCTCAAGAACTCGCTAAAACTGTTGAAGAAGCATTGAATTAATCTGATTAGAGAAGTTGCAGAATTGCCTCATTGGAAGTTGCGCAAAAAGTATTTAGGGCAAAAAGAAGTTATCAAAGATTGTGCGAGCCCCCTTCGCTTTTAATGCTTAACATATAAAAAGCCGAGAAAAATCAGGGCGTAAGCTAAGATTAAGTTGTATCTTCAACCCATCTTAGCTACCATTAGCGCCCGCTTTGGGGGGGAGGTATTTCTGTTGAATAAAACCAGTAACGCCAAGCGTCGCCAACTCATCGTCGGCAACTGGAAAATGAACGGAAATCAGCAATTTAATGCTGAATTGCTAGCTGAAGTTGTAACTGGCTGGCGAGGTGAACACAATGCGGATGTAGTGATTTGTCCACCCAATCCTTATTTGCTACACACCTACGAAAGAATTTCTGGCTCATCCTTTTTTTTGGGTGCGCAAAATGTAAGTCAGTACGATTCTGGTGCTTATACCGGTGAAGTATCAGCGCAAATGCTGGCAGATTTGCATTGCAAATTTGTAATTATTGGTCACAATGAGCGCCGCCGTTTGCAAGGTGAAACCGACGAGCAAGTTGCTCAAAAGTTTATAGCAGCACAACGCTCTAATTTGATTCCCATATTATGTATTGGCGAATCTTTAGCACAGCGTGAAAACGGACAACACATTGATGTTATTCGCAAACAATTAGATACTGTCTTTTCTTGTGTTAGCCGAGACGTATTTGTAAATGCAGTTGTTGCCTACGAGCCAGTATGGGCGGTAGGAACAGGTAAAACTGCAACGCCGCAACAAGCGCATGAAGTGCACAGATTTATTCGCGAGCACTTAGGTGATGTGGCAGAAGAAGTAAGAATTTTGTACGGTGGTAGTGTTAAGGCCAGTAATGCAGAGCAACTATTTGCGTTGCAGGATATTGATGGAGCACTACTCGGTGGTGCTTCTCTCGATGCTAAAGAATTTTTAAAAATTTGTAACGCCGCTGATTAAAAAACACTTGAGGTCAGGTGTTTAGTTTCACCGATTATCAGCAAAGAATATTCAATTCGTAGATTACTAAGAAGAGATCCAGAAATGGAAAAGTTAGTATTAATTGTTCACTCTATATCTGCCCTGGCTATTATTGGGTTGATTTTGGTTCAGCAGGGTAAGGGCGCAGCAGCAGGTGCTTCTTTCGGCTCTGGTGCGTCACAAACAGTATTCGGTAGTGATGGCGGCAGCAGTTTTTTTACGCGTGCTACAGCAATTTTCGCAACTATATTTTTTGTACTAAGTGTTGTTTTGGCTGTTATGGCAAAAAACCATTCTAAAGTTGCTATTCAAGGTATTCCGGTACCTGCAGCTGTACAACAGCAACAAGCTCCAGCAGCACAAGTGCCTGTAGATGCTCCTGCTCCACAAAATCAAGCTGCGCCAACAGCGAATGATGTTCCGGTATCTGCTCCGGAGCAAAGTAAATAAGAATTAAAGCCCGAGTGGTGGAATTGGTAGACACGCTATGTTGAGGTCGTAGTGGCGTAAGCTGTGCCGGTTCGAGTCCGGCCTCGGGTACCATAAGAGTGACACCCTAAGGTGTTAAAAAAGCCCGCATATGCGGGCTTTTTTATATTCCGCGAGTTTCCCCAACTTGTGACCCATTAGTGTAGTTCTACTGAAGTAATTAAATATTCAACTCACCTAGCTCTTCTCATTTATTTAATGTCTCAGCAATTTACTTACTCTTTAAAACTCATATTTAATTGATTTAGCTTGAGCTTGAATTAATTATCATAGGGTTCAGTTGGATTGGTAAGAGGCTGAACTGCTTAAAAAGTACAATCACTGCATTAAAATATTTTTCTTTAAGTTTTAATGTGAATGGACATACCGTTTTTATGGTTACTACTATTTATCGTCAGTAATTTCGTCAAAAGTTCCTCTTGAGAGCTATTCAGAAATTTCTGATAGCGTCGTAGATTGTCTTAGATAGCAAAAAATTGAATCAATATGGGTTTGTTTTTTTTGGCCAGGAATTATTTATGTGGGAACTACGTAGCAGGGAAGGGAGAAATCTTTGGTTTAAAATCTCCGCGTCCCTGCGGCATATTTACTTCAATTTATATTATTGCGCAACCTACTGAGTTTCATGCTCGCTGATAAATGAAAGTCTATCAATTCCTGCGCGCTCAATGGCAGCCATTACTTTAGCGATTACACCATAGTTAACCTTTTCATCCGCGTTCAAGTTTAAGCGGATTTCGGGGTTTTCGGCTTTACGTTTAATTAACTCGCCTTCAATTTCAGGTAAAGGGTAGCCTTCTTTATCGATATACACTTTCCCAGCTTCATCAACACTAATAACAGTAGGCTTTTCAGGCTCCTTCTGTTGATAGGTTGGCTGAGTGTCAGGTAGGTTCACGTTAATAGTATTGGTGAGCATAGGGGCGGTGATAATGAATGTCACCAGAAGCACCAACATTACATCCACCAATGGTGTAACGTTAATCTCACCAAATACTTCATCGCTATCACTACCACCAGAAGAAAAAGCCATTATGCTAATACCTCTTTAGTAGAATCTGATTTTGCTTTTGCAAAATCATTTACGCGATTAGCCGTTTTAGTACTAGGAATACTGTGTACACGGAAGCCGGATTTTTGTACCAATGTAATAAAATCAGTAGCGAAATCGTCTAAATCAGCAGCAATTAATTTCAAACGACGCAAGAAGAAGTTATAAGCGAGCACGGAAGGAACGGCAACAGCAATACCTACACCAGTAGCTACCAGAGCTTCACCAATCGGACCGGCGACCACTTCGATATTTGCCGAAGATTTGCTTGAAATGGCAGTCAGCGCCAAAATAATTCCGAATACAGTACCAAACAATCCTACGAAAGGCGCAGTGCTTCCGATAGATGCTAATACAGCTAATCCACTTTCTAAAGAACGACGCTCTTTGTGAATTTGCTGACGCAAATGGCGCTCTAATAAATCCTGTCTATCCCAACTATTTTCCAAATTATTTGCCGCTGGAGTTGAATCAGCGCTGCGCAACGTTGTAAAACCAATTGCTGCTACGCGTGCAGTTGGGCCCACATATTTTTCCAATGATGCTGCAGCATTTAAATCTGCAGCACTCCAGAAATCTTTTTTGAATCGTCTGTTTTGAATTCCTAATAGCGAATGTTGAATGCTTTTAAGAATAATTAGTGTCCAGGTGACTACTGAAAAAACAGCCAATGACCACAAGGTCCATTCAACGATATGTTTGTACAACTCATTCATAAAATTTACTCACTTAATTTACATCAAAAAAATAATGGTTAATGCGTTTTGCTGAATAACGGAAATTAATTACTCAAACGAAAATCAATGGGCACTTCTACCCAACCTTCAACAGGTGTCTCACCTCTGCGCGCGGGAACAAATGTCCAGCGTTGTACAGTTTGTGTTGCAGCCTGATCAAGAATTTTTCGACCGCTTGATGTTTTAACTTCAACGGTTTTTGCTTTTCCATCCGGTTGAACTAATACGCTTAATATAACCGTACCTTCCCATCCTTTTTCTTGCGCAGCCTCTGGGTAAACCGGTGGCGGATTATTTAAATAAGCTGCTGTTGCAGAAGCTTCGGTAACTTTTTCAACTGGCTGTGCTGGACCTTCCACTACCGGTGTTGGGTCAACATATTTTTCAATAATATTTGGATTATCAGTAGGCGCTTTTGGTACTACTGGCGGTTTAGGTTGTTCCTTTTTAACTTGCTTGGGCGGTTCAACGACTTGTGGTGGAATAACTGGCGGTACATATTTTTCTAGTTTAATTTTTGGTATTTCAACTTTTTTAACTGCTTCAACAATAGGTTGATAATAAAAATATCCAAACACTAAAACATGCAGGCCAATCACAGCAGCAGTGAATATTGTTGTGCCCAAACGGCGATATTTTGGGTAAACCAGTTCGATTGGCTTATCCAGTTTTACCTGACGTGGTACAAGTGGAATAACATCAGCAGATTTGAGTTGCGCTGATTTTCCATTGTGAATGCGCACTTGCGCGCGAGCATGACGTCGGTCATGGGCGTAGGGTTCAGAGTAAGCCGGAGCACTCATAGTCACATCCTTCCCGATATAGCGGGCATTGTTAACGAATAATTTAAGAGTCTCATTAAATTGTTCATGTTTTAAATGAAGCAACTCAATCTAATAAGCCTTATATGTATGTGTTTTGCAGCATCTATGCCAGAATCATTTCACAACATAAAACACTGAAAAAAAACAAAAAATTGTCACTAATTTAATCAACTACGTTGATCAAATCGTATTTAGTAAACTTTGAGATATATGGTTAGATTCAATGGTTTTTACTAGCCAGCATGTAGAGGTTACGTGCAAAACTAAATGTTTAAAAATAATCATTTTTATTGTTTGTATCTCAACAGTGCTGATTTTTTAACTTTGCGATATGGTTTTGTTACAGCGGACTAGGGCTGTAGCTCCAGCGCGGAATCAATAACAAAATAATCATGGAGACTATCGCGACAATTACTGACCCCCAAATTGCAAAAGGTGCTGCCGCAACTCGATCAGGATAAATATGAATTGCCGCTCCCAAACCAATACCATTACCTGCTGTGACTAATAGGAAGGCAGTTAAATCATGAAATCGGCGAGCTTTATTGGCGCCTAAAGACCATTGAGGATGAGTGTTGTAGCTTGGTAACTCGTCGTGTGCATTATTTAATTTTTCAAGCGCAGAAAGAAAACGGCGCAAATTGGTGATAGCACGTTCACCTTTATAATTCAAAAAAGCCAGGCAAAGTGATGCAGCGGGAAAACCTGGAAGCAACCATTCCACCGGCACGCCACCGCCATTGCTGGGTTTTAACGCGACAAGTGCGGCTAATAAACTTAACACCAGCGTTGCATAAAGTGACAACGCCTGCTGGCGCTGACTAATTCGCGTATTAACTTCCTGATAGGCTGCGATAAAACGATAATTCGCATCAACAATGTATTTATTGGTCATAAATTTTATCCAGCAAAAATAAAAATGAAGCATAAAAAAAGGGTGCTGCTTGCACCCTTGTGTGAAATGAATTTGTTGTTAAGAGCGAGGATCAGGTGTTAAGCGTAAATAAGGTTTTACTACCGTGTAACCTTTAGGAAAACGGCGTTGAATTTCTTCAGCATCTTGCAACGCAGGCACTATGACCACGTCATCACCCGATTTCCAGTTTCCAGGGGTTGCAACTTTATGATGTTCAGTTAATTGCAACGAATCGATGACGCGTAAAATTTCATCAAAATTTCTACCGGTACTCGCAGGATAAGTAATTATCAAACGAATTTTTTTGTTCGGGTCGATAATAAATAAAGAGCGAACAGTCGCAGTAGTGCTGGCGTTGGGATGAATCAAATCATAAAGCTCAGACACTTTACGATCTGCATCAGCCAGAATAGGAAAATTCACAATGGTATGTTGAGTTTCATTTATATCGCCGATCCAGCGATGATGAGACTCTACTGGATCCACACTCAACGCAATAGCTTTTACACCGCGCTTGGCGAATTCGTCTTTTAATTTAGCAGTCAATCCGAGTTCAGTTGTGCATACCGGGGTGAAATCAGCCGGGTGAGAAAATAAAATTCCCCAGCTACTTCCTAGCCACTCGTGAAAGTGAATTTTACCTTCGCTGGAATCTTGTTCGAAATCGGGTGCTTCATCGCCTAAACGTAAACTCATGATTAGCTCCTGTAGGTTTAATTTGGATACCTGAAAATTCTTATACTGCAAAGTAAGTAATCTTCAAAAATTTCTTAGATTTAATTCAACGGAAGCCATAGTAAGTTTAAGATGTAAACAATAAAAATAATTTTTAGTGCTTTGCTTAGAACAAAAAATAAATTAGTGGAAAGTAATAAAAAAGCCCGGATTGTTAGTCCGGGCTTTTCACTGAAAGATGTGAGTAATCAGCGTTTTGCTCGCGACAATTTATCCACGACTGAAATCATCAAATCAATTTCTTCGCAAGTGTTATAAAATGCGAATGAAGGACGGACCGTAGTTTCCACACCAAAACGACGCAGAATAGGTTGCGCGCAATGGTGGCCGGAACGCACAGCAATGCCCTCATGATTAAGTGCGCTGCCTACTTCTTCCGTTTTATAACCATCTAAAACGAATGACAACACGCTCGCTTTATTGGCAGCGGTACCAATCAACCGCACGCCAGGAATCGGCTGAAGACGTTGCGTACCGTAAGCAAGCAAATCATGTTCATAGCGCGCGATACGATCCATACCTAGGCGTTGTACATAATCAATAGCTGCACCTAAACCAACTGCATCAGCGATATTACCTGTGCCTGCTTCAAAGCGGTTTGGTGCATCCTGATAAATAATTCTCTCGAAGGTCACGTCAGCAATCATATTGCCTCCGCCTTGCCATGGAGACATATTTTTTAAGTGTTCTGCTTTTCCGTAAACGACTCCAATTCCCGTTGGCCCAAATACTTTGTGACCTGAGAATACAAAAAAATCAGCATCTAATGCCTGCACATTAACACTCATGTGTGACACAGATTGGGCGCCATCAACAATCACCGGCACTCCATTTGCGTGAGCAATATCAATAATATCTTTGATAGGAGTAACGGTACCTAAAGCGTTAGATACTTGCGTGACAGAAATTAATTTTGTTCGGCCGTTGATAAGTTTACTAAATTCATCGAGTAAAATTTGGCCTGTATCATCCACTGGAATAACACGAAGTTTTGCACCCACACGTGTAGCGAGCATGCTCCATGGAACAATATTGGCGTGATGTTCTAATTGAGATACGATAATTTCGTCGCCAGCGCCAACATGTTGTTGACCAAAAGTATTAGCAAGTAAATTAATACCCTCAGTTGCACCGCGCACAAAAATAATTTCGTCAGATGATTTTGCACCTAAAAAATTTGCAACTTTATTGCGAGCACCTTCGTAAGCATCAGTGGCGCGCGCCGCTAGTTCATGCGCTGCGCGATGTATATTAGAATTTTCGTGCTGATAAAAATAACTGACGCGGTCAATTACCGATTTTGGTTTCTGCGTTGTGGCTGCGTTGTCAAACCATACCAGCGGTTTTCCATTCACGCGCTCCGATAAAATCGGGAAATCACGTCTAATCGCATTAATATCAAAACCTTGTGATTCAGCTGCAAATTGCCCTTGCTTTGGGGCATTGCCAAATACGGGTTGTGTGTTTGAATCCAAAAAATAAAATTGTGAATTAGATGTTTTTTCCGCTGGGCGAGGTGCATCGAATTTACTAAAACTAAATTCCGCTGCTAATAATTGCTGAACATCCTTCTCACCAGGTAAACCGGACGCATTGGGAGATACGCGATCTGCCCCAAAAGCTTGTGGCTGGTGATAATTACCTGCATTGCTTTCCAATGTGTGTGGAATCTGCAAATTATTTGGAGCTTGCGGTCGTGAGGCAAATGAATTTTGATGGGTATTGGTTACAAATCTATCTTCCGCCAACAAACTTCTTAATTCTTCGTCGCCCGGCAAACCAAAATCATGTGGAGAAACTTGCGTCGCTAACTGGTCAATGTGCAAATTAGCAAGTGGATAGTTGCTTGCATTTTCTGCAAAATAATAATTAGACGCTGGTGCAGCTGCTGCCTGTTTTTCCGCTTCTCGCGAGGGCACAAATGGAAGCGATGAGAGGGAAGCTTCACTTGCATCAACGTTGGAAAGACTGCGCCCAAATTGAGGTCTTTGCGGTGGTTGTTGTGCAATTGCGGGCCGCAAACTTGAAACGATTGGCTCTGCGTTGGGCAGAGCCTGAAAAAACTCATTGGCCATAGCGGCCAATGATTGAAGATCTGGCAAACCTTGATGGTCAGTCATATCAGTACTCGATGATTTATCACGACGGATTATTTATCACTATAGGATTATTTATAGGTGTCTGGATAATCGTGATATTTACTCACGTCAACATCTTCCAAAACCGCCAAAGCATCTTCAGTCAAAACCGCTAACGAACAATAAAGCGAAATTAAATAAGAGGCGATAGCATTACGACCTATACCCATAAAGCGAACGGATAAACCTGGACTTTGTTGACCTGACAATCCTGGTTGATACAAACCAATTACGCCTTGACGCTTTTCGCCAACACGCAATAATAAAATTTTTGTTTTACCATTTTCATCAATCGGTAATTTATCCGATGGAATCAAAGGAACGCCGCGCCATGTAATAAATTGTGAGCCGAATAAACTAACAGTTGGTGGAGGAACACCACGGCGAGTACATTCACGACCGAAGGCCGCAATTGCTAATGGATGCGCGAGAAAAAATCCTGGCTCTTTCCAAACTCTAACTAACAGCTCGTCCAAATCATCTGGAGTAGGCGCGCCTGTCAATGTAGAAATGCGTTGAGTATCATCAACACTTGCTAACAAACCATATTCAGCGTTGTTGATTAATTCGCTTTCTTGGCGTTCTTTAATAGTTTCAATTGTTAAACGCAATTGTTCTTTAATTTGATCGTGCGGGCTGTTGTACAAATCAGAAACGCGGGTATGAACATCCACCACGCTGGTAACCGCATTTAAAAAATATTCGCGCGGTTTTTCATCATAATCGACGAATGTTGGTTTGATTTCTGATTCATCGCGTTGCGAACAAGTTACAGTTACTTGACGTGGATTTTTCACGCGGTTTAAACGAAAAATACCCGCCTCTACAGGAGTCCATTGCAGCAAGTGCACAAGCCAGCGTGGCGATATAATTGAAAGTTGCGGTGTTGTTTTAGTCGCGTTTGCTAACTGTCTTGCTGCATTGTCACTAAGTGCTGATTGCACTTCGTTTTCGGTAGACATACCGAAGCTCCTATTAAATAAGTGGAAAATGTTTAAAAATAAACAACGTGATTTTCGGAAAGGATAAATTTACTTAGAAGAAAACATACTAAGCTAAGATCACATTCTTCTAAGTAAATGACAACCGTCTATAGCCATCAAAAAATAAATGATTAATTTTTACCCGGCTTTTTCCAAATGAGATTGCTCATAGGCTTCGTATCGCGCTAGAAGTGTTGATGCAGAAAGATTTAGTGCCTTGGCAATTTTTGTGACAGTTCCTAATGACGGCATTGCTGTACCGCGTTCTACTTCTCCAACATAACTGCGATTTAAATCTGCGCGATCTGCCAAGACTTCTTGCGATAATCCGCGCTCTTCACGAATGTGTTTAACAATTCGACCGAAATGAATACTTAAACTCATGCTTGCGCCTCCGCTAAATTGCGCGATGTTGCTTGTGTGATGCTACTACCTGCAGGAACGCTTCGTGTTAACCACACGTTTCCGCCGATGACTGAACCTTTGCCAATAGTAATTCGGCCTAACACAGTTGCACCTGCGTAAATAACGACGTCATCTTCAACAATAGGATGGCGCGCCAAACCTTTTTGCAGTGCCCCGGTATCATCGGTGGGAAATGTTTTCGCGCCTAAGGTTACTGCTTGATAAACACGAACGCGTTCACCAATAACTGCCGTCTCACCAATTACCACGCCGGTACCATGGTCGATAAAAAATCCACTGCCAATTTGGGCGCCAGGATGAATATCAATGCCTGTGCTTGAGTGCGCGAGTTCGGCCACGATTCGTGCGAGTAATGGAACGCCTAACTCGTAAAGTGTGTGAGCGAGGCGGTGATAAATAATGGCGTGAATACCGGGGTAGCAAAGCAATACTTCATCAACGCTGCGCGCGGCTGGGTCACCTTGAAATGCAGTTTGTACATCTATATCCAGGATACGGCGCAAACGTGGTAAAGCGCTGGCAAACAATCGGACAATATTATT
>Ga0247741_1000273_pt1 | contig 32053 bp, 34 predicted proteins | sample UWRJL213509R2_FD_180945 | JGI IMG/M metagenome (GOLD analysis project Ga0247741, IMG submission 180945) | Plant litter microbial communities from Arlington Agricultural Research Station in Wisconsin, United States - UWRJ-L213-509R-2 | ecosystem: Environmental > Terrestrial > Plant litter >... | reverse complement strand
GTCATCGTGGGGGCTGCCGGCAATAAAAGAATATTTAAGGATGCCGGTATCACTCGTATTCCCGGCAGGGTGTATTTTACGGGGCATATCACTGATGCACATATTGCGCAGCTATATAAAGACGCCCTTTTTTTTGTGTACCTGTCTGCTTACGAAGGTTTTGGCTTGCCACCCCTGGAGGCTATGGGCATGGGGACGCCTGTCCTGGCGGGGGATAAGACCGCTATGCCTGAGGTCGTAGGCGATGCGGGCATGCTGGTGGATACGGACAGCCGGGCGGCCTGTGAAAATGCGTTGTTACAACTGGCAACGGACGAAAGCCTGCGGGCCAGGTTATCGGCCAGGGGCACGGAACAGGTTAAAAAATTCGACTGGCATCAAACGTCTTTGCAAACCTGGGAGGTATTGCAGCGGTTTATATAGCCATAACTTATCATCTGACAAAAGAGACCTGACATGTTAAAGATACCCAGGAGATCCGCCGCTTTTTTAGTCCTGCTTTTCATAGTAACGCAGGCGCCCGGACAAACCAGGGCCTTGCGTAAAGTGAGCATCGTAGCATACGGGGCGAGGCCGGACCAAGATTTTGATAATGCTAAAGCGATCACAGATGCCATCAATAATGCCGATACAATCATTATTCCCAAAGGCCATTTCCGGATCAAGCGACAAATGGTCATCCGCAAAAAAAGCTACAAAACGATCATCTCAAGAGATGCCGTCATAACCAATGCGGACAACTCGGCAGGTACCTTGTTTTTTGATAACTGCGATCATATTTCCATCATCGGCGGCACCTGGGCACGGGCGAGTATGCCTGATGCCGAAGGTAAAACTGGCAATGAACATACCCTCACGTTTGAAACCTGTCAGGAGGTCCTTGTAAAAAATGTGTTGATAGACGGATCGCCTCAAATGGGCATCTGTATGATGAATGTGATCGGGGCCGGCATCATCGGCAACCAGATCCGGAATTGTTTCCGGGATGGTATTTACGCCCATTATTCGGTCAACTTGAAATACATCAATAATAAGCTGAACAATATTAAGGATGATGCCATGTCAGTTCATGATTATGGTATCGTTAACGAAAAGGGCACCCTGATCAGAAACGGCTATCAACAGGCCGGTCATGTTATAGTATCGGGAAACATCACTACCCATACCTACCAGGGTTTTTCGTCTATTGGCTGCGCGGACATGATGATCAATAATAACCGGTTTGCCAATACCGTTAACGCAGGTATCGCGGTATTTAACAGCGAGCATTTGTTTCCGGGTTATACCTCGCAGACCCGCAGCATACGAATCCGTCAAAATAAACTGGAAGGCAATGGTTATCCGCAGCTGATCATGGGTAAAAGATATGAGAACCAGGGGCAGTTATCCAGCGGGCGCAGTGCCTTGTATGTCGCCGTTAACGACCGACAGGATTTTATAAGTCATCCTGTAACCCGTCTGTCGGATGTTTCGGTCACCGGGAATATGGTTGACAGGTGCGCTGTGAACGGGGTTTACCTGGCACAGATCGACGGGCTGATCTTCAAAGACAATCGTTTTAGCCGGTGCAACCTCGTTCGTAACGCATATGCCACGCAAACTATTGAAATAAGCGCCTGCACAAAAAAAACAATTACCAATAATATTGTACGATGACCGATATGGATCAAAAAGAAGAAATACGCATTGCCGTTTTTATACCGACATATAATGCCGGTGATGATTGGATAAGGTTGCTGGACGCCTTACAGCAGCAAACCCTGCAGCCCCATGTATTCGCGATTATCGATTCCGGTTCTTCAGACGGCACCGTGCAATTGGCGAGGCAGTACGGCGCCCGTGTGCTTACGATCGACCAAAAAAAATTCACCCATGGTTATGCCCGGCATAGGCTGACCCGGGAGTTCCCTGAGCATGATATTTTTGTTTTTATGACCCAGGACGCCATACCGGCAGATAACTATAGCCTGGCCGGTTTGATTAACGTATTTGCTGACCCCCAGGTCGGCGTAGCCTATGGCCGTCAGTTGCCCAGGCCTGTCGCCGGCGCGATCGAACGGCACGAAAGACTGTTTAATTACCCCGAAAGCTCATCCGTGCGCTCAAAAGATGATATTCCACGCTTGGGCTTTAAAACGATATTCTGTTCCAACTCATTCGCCGCATACCGGAAAACCGCTTATCTGGAATGCGGCGGTTTCCCACCGGAGGCGCAATTCGGGGAAGATACCATTCTGACCGCCAGAATGATCGGAAAAAACTGGAAAATAGCATATGCCTCCCAGGCAACCGTTATCCATTCGCACGGTTATACGCTGGCAGAAGAAGCGGCGCGTTACCGGGAAATAGGAAAATTCCACCGCCGCAACCCATGGTTATACCAGCAGTTCGGTAAGCCGGCCAAGGAAGGTTTGAAATTATTGTTTTCGCAACTCTGGTTTGTGATGAAGCATAAGCCCGCACAGGTGTTGCAGGTCCCTTTCAGGATTGCCAATAAATGGCTGGCCTATAAAAAAGGCTTCTCTGAGGAAGGATAATTATTTCCCTTTTCCCTGCACCATTACCTTGACGGTGCCGTAAATGATGGACAGGTCCACCCTGAAATCTACTTTTTTCAGGTAATGGAGATCATAACGAAGGCGTTCACACATTTGCTCTATACTGTCGGCGTAGCCATAGTGCACCTGCCCTAAAGAAGTGATACCGGGCTTAAGCTTCAGTAAGGTGGCGTATGCCGGGTCCTTCTGAATGATCTGGTCTATAAAATAGCGCCTTTCTGGCCGCGGCCCGACAACCGACATATCTCCTTTAAAGACATTCCAGAACTGAGGCAATTCGTCAAGCCTGGTTTTGCGCATAAAATAACCCCAGCGGGTGATACGCGGGTCATTACTAGCTGTAAGCTGCGGGCCGGCCGTTTCGGAATCAACGATCATGCTCCTGAATTTAATGATCTTAAACGTTTTGCCACCCAGGCCAACACGTTCCTGGCGATAAAATACAGGTCCTTTGGAAGCCAGCTTCGTGATCAGAGTCACCAAAGTGAAAACAGGCGCGCCAAGCAGCATGACGCTGCCCGAGAAGATGAGGTCAAAGGAACGTTTTAAAAATATTTTCTCCGGGCTGAGGCAGTTTTCGGAGGTAATATTCATCACCGGCAAATTGCCATAACGCTCCATGGTTACCGCATGTACACTGCTCAATACCACGTCGGTGACCACTTTAAACCTCACATTCAAATTTTCAGCAATTGCGGCGATCTGTTTTAGCAGATGCTCATCTGCTTTTACAACACATAAATAGATCAGATGTGGCCGTAAGGAGGTTATTTTTTGCGACAGATCCCAGAATGGCATGTTCAAAGCCTGTTGCTGGGAAATAAAATCCATCAACTGGTAGTCACGCGTAGCATCCGTAGTCAGGGTATCGATAAAGCGGATAGCGACGTCTTCTTCCCCGATGACAACCATTTTGTCCTTAACGGGCGCTTTATTCCTTTTGTAAAGAATCCGCGTATAGATAATGAAGCGCAAAATGGCCACGTAAATGAAAAAAAGGGAATAACCAATGGTCAGTTCTGTCCTGGAAACGAGGTTGATCTTAAAAAAATAGATAATGCTGCCGATACAAAGCAGATGATAAAAAAGGGTTTTGGCAAAACATTTTAAATTTTCGCTCAGCCTGGCGACAAGACGGGGCCGTAAACTTTGAGACTGTATAGAATTGCCTACCCATGTTATATTTACTATGCACAGAAAAAGGACAGTTATCTTACTGTCTGTATAGATTTCGTGTACAAAAGTATGCGAAATAATAAGAGAGACGTTTAACGCCAATAAATCAGCTATAAAAAGAAGCAGGTAAAGGTATCTTGAGTATTTTAGCTTCATAGGATAATTTATTACCTATTAAGCTACAAATATCATGCGATAATACTTTTATAGAGCTTTTGGGAATTAAATTATTTTTCTGAGAAATTTATTTATGTAAACTGATAATCCCCAGCACGATGGCCGCAAGGGAGGCGAGGGCACTAGTGATACCAATAAATTCGGTTGTACTCAACCCCCTTTTTTCCGGTTTCTTCGGTATGAGGATATCGCTGCCGGGTTTTACCAGAGGATAGCTTTTGAAAAAAAGAAAATGCCGCGTTGCTTTAACGGTCCCGTTCGGATAGACAACGTAGGCTTTGCCTTTATAGGCCCGCTGGCCAAAGCCTCCGGCATTATCTATGTAACTGCCAAGTGATTTACCACGTTCAAAAACGACCGTACCCGGATACAATACTTCACCGCTTACCCGTACGGTCCGCTGTTGCTGCGGGACGATCAGGATGTCCCCATCCTCGACGGGGATATCGCTGACCGAACCCGGCTTCGCTATAATATCGGCTAGTTGTATCCCGACGCGGTTGTTCACCAGTTGCGCCGTGCTTGTTCCGGTACTGTCCTTGGAAAGCAGTTTTAAGCGGTTAAGCTGTTGCGCCCTTTGAAGCGTGAGCGAATCAGCATCCGTGCGCTGCCGGCTGTCCAGTGCCGTCATTTTTCGCTGGAGCGTACCGCCTTCCGCGTCGGCCGATGCGGTGAGCCCGCCTGCCCTTTTCACGATATCGGAAATTTTTTCGTTTTTATGCTCAATAGCGTAAGTACCAGGATAAAGTACTTCCCCTTGCACCTTAACCAGTCTTTGTTTTTCAAAACCGGGCAAGGGGTAAACCGATACCACATCATACGGCTGCAGTACAAAGTCCCCTGTTGATTTCAGGTCATAGCCTACGTTTACGCTGAAAACTTTTGCAATGGCCGGGTTGGCCGCAGTGGGATCGCTATCCGTTATCCGCCGTGCGACTTCAATCCGTGTCCCTGATGCCCCCTGGCTGAAACCTCCGGATCTGATGATCAGGTCCTCCACGGTCATTTTTTCGCCGTAGACGTATTCGCCGGGCTGGCGCACCTCGCCGGTGATCCGTACGGTATAAGGATCGCGGAGATCGAAAACAGAAGCGATCACAACGCTATCTTCCCGTAACAGGGGCACGTCAGGCCCCCCGCCGTTTTTGATGGCGGAGGGGTCAAATGAAATAATTTCTTTCGTGTTATCGGCTTTCAGCCTGGTGATCAAACCGCGGCCGGGAAAAGCGTCTTCCTTCAGTCCGGATGCTTTCGCAATGAGCGTAGAAAGCTTCATGCCCTTTTCAAGGGCGTAGGTACCCGGGCGGAATACCGCTCCGGAAATGGTTACCCGGTTGATATAACGGTCAATGATCCGGTCGACAAAGAAACGGTCGCCACGCAGGGGAACATAATTTTTATAATCCTGTTCGGGGATGTCGCTCAGCCGCCTTTGCTGTTCGCTAACCTGGTCTACCTTAATTTTTTCAGTATAGGCTTCGTTCGTAAAGCCGCCCGCAAAGCGCAAAAGGTCATCGAGCGTTTCCCCGGGCAGCACCTCAAATCTGGCGGGTGTGATGACCTGACCGCCAAGTTCCACCCGTGTCCGGTAAGAGGGCACGCGGATGATATCCTGATCCTGAAGGCCGATATTGCCCTGCTGGTCCCCTTTAGTAAGGAAGTCATAGATATCGAGCCGGCGAAGGACACGGTTGTTTCTGATAATCTCAATGGCGCGATAACTACCGGATTCTCCCGGCCCGCCGGCCGCATAAAGCGCATTGAAGGCTGTGGCCAGAGACGGAAGGGTATAAGTGCCGGGGCGCGTCAGTTGCCCGGTCATGATCACTTTTATGCTGCGGATATTACCCAGGGTTACCGAGAGGTCTGAGCCGTTTCCTATCGCAAAGCGGTTGGCCTGCAGTTTACTTTTAATAAGTGATGTGGCAGCTGACACCGTTTTGCCCCCGACGGCTACCATGCCGATCCCGGGGATATTGATATTTCCTTCCGGAGATACCTGGAGCTTCCAGTTCACCACCGACCGGCCGGAAATGTTGATGTTCAACTGGTCATCAGGCCCAACTATATAATTCACCGGTGTGGCTAAATTCAGATTGGGCTCAAATGTAGATGAAGTTCCCGAAAACAGGTCGCTCCCGAATACCGGCAGCATGAAAATATTTTTCTGCCTGGGCAGGCCTTTGGCTGTTTTACTGCTATCGGGCTGATAATTAAGCTTCCTTGCCGAGGATCTGAAAGCTGTATCAGTCAGCGTCAGGTTGCTGTCCGGTTCAGCATTCCGGCTGCTTAATTTGCGCCGTAAAATCTCAAGCTGTCCGGCCGAAGCCCCCCGGGCCTTTGCGGCTTCGATGATCTGCTGGTCTGTCATGCCGGAGGCCCTGGCTTTTGCTATGGCCTGTTGCAGTTGCTGCTCACTTTCAACAGGAAAGTTCTGTGCGGATAGCATATTAGGGGAAAAGATCGTTAAAAGGAATACGAAGAGAATGACGCTGGTTAATTTCATCAGGCAGAGTTTTGCTTTTATTGTGACAAATAATCGTACTGCGTTTGTTACGATATTGTTTTTAAATGTAACTCTCCGGGTTCCGGGCAACTATTTCGATAAGGTACGAAATTGGATCTGATGCGTTGTCGTTTTGTTCTAACGATTATTAACGGATTTTGTTGGTGGGTGATCCATTTTTTATAAAATAACTTTTTTTATAAAATAACTTTGATGCGCTAAAAGATGCTCATTAGCGGCCCTGCCGGATGATCGCAATTTAATGAGGATATTCATAAGCGTTATTCACGATATCCAATGCGGGGATGCCGCCCTGGTGTATAATTTATATACAACTTTTGAAGCTGGTTTTTTAGGACATATTTTATTTGATGATCAGGGTTACTGGATCTATGATGGGAATGATCTGACGGTAGCCGGGCAGGAGTAATTAGGCAAGTTCATACAGTATAATATGGAGCAGTTGAGTTTTTTGCGGAGGCCGGGCAGAGTAGGGGCTTGCCCAAAGAATTACTGGAATATCATCCGGGGTTTATTGATGCGCAGAGCAGCGATGAATTGCTGCAAAGTTCATCGCAGAAATGCCCCGGAAACAAACCACGCAAAAAATATGGGAGAAGGAATACCTGACGCCGAGATTGACTTCCTGGCATGGGGATATCGGTACGGACTATTCGGTATCCGGGAAAATATTCAACCCCAATCCGTGGACGCCGGAATTATTAATGCTGAAGAAAAAGTTGAAGAGGTCGCAAAAATCAAATTCAACAGTGTCTTGTTGAACTATTATCGCGACGGTAATGATTCGGTGGCCTGGCGCAGTGATCGCGAAAGCGTATTGGGTAAAAACCCTGTTATTGCCTTGGTTAGTTTTGGGCAGGTGCGCAGTTTTGATATCCGGAACAAAGCGGATCATAGTCAGCACTATTCGGTGAAGCTGGAGCATGGCTCGTTTTATTGATGAAAGCTGGGCTGCAGGAACACTGGGAGCATAGAATTGCAAAATCAATTAAACCAATGAGGGCCCGCGTCAATCTAACGTTTAGAGTAGTGATCTGATATTTGATATATGAATGAACCGTTTAATTTACCCATCGTTTACCAAGGGGAGGAACAGGAGTTGAAGGCCCGTTTTGAACGCTGGGGTTATACCCACCGGATCGCGGTATTGATCGATGAAACGACGGTGACCTTTGAACCGGATGAAGAAGGCGGTTACCGGGCGCTGGCCGCACAGCCGCTGCCGGTTGATCTGCTGCGTACTGTAGCCGAAAAACTGGCTGCCCTAAGCAGTTAAGCCCACCGGCGGGTAAGTTCGCCGTCTTTACCTTGCAAAGGGTCCGTCACGGGCAGCGGCACTTTGGCGATGTTACGATCGGTTTGTGGCCGCTCACCGGGCTTACCATAGTTCATATCATAATCCCGGCCGTCGGGATAAGCGCCGACCACGCCGATAGCATTTTCTTCGTCCATGTTTTTATGGGCAACACCCGCGGGAATGACCAGCACGTCGCCTTTTTCCAGCAGGATTTTCGGGCCTGAATCATCGCCTAATTGCACGGTCGCCTTACCGGAATAAATGCCCAGCACTTCGTGCGTCAGGCTGTGGTAATGGTGATCGGTAAAAATACCGGCGTCCCAGCTGTTGCTCCAGCCATTCTTTTCAAAGATCTTTTTGACGTGCGTCGCCGGGAATAACAACGGAATATCCAATACGCCTTTGTAAAGCAATGCGGGCAGCTTGTTACCCGGAAAGACGCCGTCATCGGCGATCAGGAAGTCCTGTATCATAAGATTGGATTTAATTTCACGGTAAACATAATGCCCTTTGATCTCGCGGTTCAGGAACGGGCCTTTATACATGGTCGGCCGCATGGCCTTAAATACCTTTTCCGGTACGGCCAGATACTGGTAGACCTTACCCGTCTGGTAGCGCACCGTCAGCGTTTGCTCAGCGGCGTCATATTCGTAAGCGGCGATGACGGCAGAAGGCATATTATTCTTTTGCTTTTGCGGCTTTTTCTTTTGCGAAGTGTGCCCGCGCCTGCTTCAGTCCGGTGGCGATCGCTTCGCCTTCATTACCGCTCGTTTTCAATACTTCATTGGCGATCTCTGTCGCTTTCTCCCGTATCTTTTTGGGCTGGTTCTTATAAGATGGCGGGTAGTCTCCGTTGTACCAGGGCATAGTTCCTCCTTTATTAGGCAAACAACTCAGGAAAATGAAAGTTTGAACAAATCATTTTTGCAGTTGCCGGCCATATACGGAAACATGAACAACGGTTAACAGTTCGCTTAGTCTAAATATCCCTTTAAAACCCAGGCGCGGGAATTGGCACGAAGCCGGGCCAGTGCTTTGTCTTTGATCTGCCGAACCCGTTCGCGGGTGAGGTCGTATTTATCCCCGATCTCTTCCAGGCTATGCGGCTGCCCGTCACCCAAACCGAAAAACAGGGTCAATACATCCCTTTCTTTTTCACCCAGGGACTGCAGGCTTTGCGCCACTTCGATCGACAATGATTCTGTCATCAGTCCTTTGTCGGTCCCCGGTTCGGAGCTTTGGAGGACATCCAGTAAGGTGTTATCCTCTTCAGCGGAAAAGGGCGAATCATATGAAATATGCCGGCCGGAATGACCCAAAACATCGCTGACCTTTTCAGCCGTAATCTCCAGGCTTTCGGCTAATTCTTCCGGTGTGGGCTGCCGTTCGTATTGCTGTTCCAGCTGAGAAGCTGCCTTGGTAATTTTGGAGAGGTCCCCGACTTTGTTCAGTGGCAGCCGGATCATCCGGCCCTGTTCGTTGATGGCTGACAAAATAGACTGCCGTATCCACCAGACCGCGTAGGAGATGAATTTGAAACCTTTGGTTTCATCAAAGCGTTTGGCCGCTTTGACCAAACCGACATTACCCTCGTTGATCAGGTCTCCAAGGGTCATGCCTGAGCTCTGATATTGTTTTGCTACTGAAACCACGAACCTCAGGTTGGCGGTTGTTAACCGCTCTAAGGCGGCCTGGTCGCCTTCACGTATTTTTTGTGTTAGGATCACTTCTTCCTGCGGAGTAACCATCGGAATCCTGGCAATATCTGACAAATATTGATTCAACGATGCGCTTTCCCGATTGGTGATCGACTCACTAATTTTAAGTTGCCTCATTTATGAAAATAATTAATGTGTATGTAAAGATTGGTGCCTTTAGCATGCGCGAGAGCAGAAATGATTCTCAGAGAGATGGCAGTTAATTACTGGTGCCTGCGGGGGAAAGGTGCTATAAATCTTTAACATACAAAGATAAGCACAAAGCGAAAAAATAGTGTTATCTGGATGTCAGGATGTAAGCTGCACCGCTTTCGGGGTGGTTTTGCCGATCCTTTTGTCCCGGCGGGAGACCAGTTCGCAGAGGGCAATGGCTGCTTCTTCGAAATCTTCGTGATCATCTTTGAGCCGCAGCCAGTTGGGCTCAAAAGCTTCGTCGTCGCCAAATTCAAAATCCGTAACGGCGGGTATTTCGGCTTTTAAGCCCGCATGGTCTTCGCGGCGTATGGCGATCCAGATGCCGTTGTGCTGCGGGTTTTTGCCAACCTGACGAAAGATCAGAACGATCTTGCCCTCAAAATAAATGTAGAACATGCCTATAGCCGGTTTGATCACCACCGAAGCAGGCAGGTAATCCAGCAGAAAGTCGAAAGGCATGGGTTTGGTCATGTCAGCAAAGTTAATGGAGTACCATATAAAATGGCTAAAATATTTATCACCGGTTTAGTTTAGCCCTGCCGCTTTAGCTGCAGCAGGTTTTTGTACCGCGGGTGAATTTTTGACACGGACGCTGAATTTTTTTCAGCCGAAAACTGAAATTTTTTCAGTGTAAAGCCATTGGCATAAGGCGTGTAATGAATTATTTAGTTTAATTAATCTTTTGTTCAATTTTTTTTAAAGGAGAAAAGGCCATGACCTTAGTTAAATTTAACGACAACCGTAACAAAACATTATTGCCAGGCTTTAGTGATGTTTTCGATTCTATCTTGAATGACACTTTTTTCAGCGACCGCATGATCACCCGCGTACCCGCAGTGAACATCAGTGAAAGCGAGAACAACTACCATGTGGAACTGGCTGCGCCGGGCCTGAAAAAAGAAGATTTCAAACTGAGCCTGGTGAGCAACCAGCTGAGCATATCGGTTGAGCAATCTTCAGAACAACAGAACGCACAGAAAAATTACAGTAAACGCGAATACAGCTACAGTTCCTTTGTTCGGTCATTCACGCTGCCTGAAAGCGCTGACCATGGCCAGATCGAGGCCAGCTATGTGGACGGCGTTTTGAAGATCGATATCGCTAAACGCGAAGAAGCCAAAGCGGTGCGCCGCCAGATCGAAATTAAATAAGTGTTACTCATTTTGATTGAATTAAAAGGGCTCCCGCTTGCGGGAGCTCTTTTAATTTATCATCATTATGCAAACACAGTTCTATATCCTATTGAGCCTTAAAACTACGCAAGGATTTGTGGATTACGGGCAGTATTTCTTCGGGAATGAACGGGACGCGGCGTATGGATTATTCCGCCAGCTAAAGGGCGATCCGGACATGGTTGCCCGCTGCATATCGACCTGATGCAGACTGTTAACGGGTTGCCTGTAAAAATAGAAAGCATGTGTTGCACGCTGGAAGAACTCGGCTACAATTGTAAACTGATCGCCAAAGAAATCTTTCGGCTAAAGAATCTGGAGGAAATGCTATGAAAGAGAGGATCTGATTTTATGGTTCGCTGTTATTCTCGCTACTTTTTAGTGTACTGCTATTTGATGAATATTACTGCTAACCGGGAAGGTCCACCAAATGCCCGCCAGCCACCGAAACATTTTTGCTAATAGGTTTTTTACTATGGTTTGTTTCCCTGGTGGCCGGTCGTGACCGTGATGATGACTGGGCAGGGCAACTTTAAGTCTCATCGGCAGGCTTTACTGCGGACCAGTTTGTCTGAAACCGAGCTATTATTAAAACAACAATTGCCGAACAACCATTTAACCGTATACCCGCCTCCTCTCGCTTAGGTTTAAAAGCCGGTATTGCTTTGTCTTGCCATGTTGCCGACTGGGGAAATACAGGCAAGTTGTTGCATTTTTTGTACGAACCTATCAAGCTTTTTCAGCAGCCGGGTTTAAAGGCAGCGTAAATAAAAGGTGGAACCTTGCCCGCTTTCGCTTTCTACCCGGATCCGGCCGTCATGTCGGCGAATGATCTCCGCGATTAAATAAAGGCCTATTCCAAAGCCAAATATGTGCTGTGTGTGGCTGCTTTCCACCCGGAAATAGCGGTCGAAAACTTTTTCTTTATCTGCCGGTTTGATCCCCATGCCTTCATCGGTTACGCTCACCTGTACCTGATCGCTTCTAACTTCACAACGCACCAGCAAATAGTTGGTCAAAAAAAATAATTTAATTAGGGGGAGATACCTTTTCAAACGTAACGTAAGATATTATACCAGCAGACAACCAAAAACATCCGCTATAACCGACTGCTCAACCAGGACGCTGCAACACTATTCGACACGGATGCATTTAACCGGAATGCCTATATCGGTGCGCCCAAAGACTCAACGACAGCTACAAAGATTGCTTTGGGCAAAAAACTGTTTTCCGACCCCATACTATCCGGCAACGGTAAACGTAGCTGCGCTTCCTGCCACCAGCCGGCCAAAGCTTTTACCGACGGGCTCGTCAAAAATCTGGATATTACCGGCAAAATGATGATCGCGCGTAATACGCCAACCCTGATCAATGCGGCTTTACAGCCCGCGCAGTTCTATGACCTGCGAGCGACCTCATTGGAAGACCAGGTCAGGGATGTGATTCAGAACCCGGACGAGATGCATAGCGAGATGCAGGTGGCTACAGACAAGCTCTGGCATAATGGCCAATACCGCAAGCTGTTCAGCGAAGCCTATCCCCATTTGCAAAGAATTGCTGTTGATACTTTCGAGGTCATGAATGCGCTGTCCAGTTACGTGCGTAGCCTGACAGCGGTTAATAGCCGTTTTGATGCATATATGCAGGGTGATACCAAAATCCTGAGTACCACGGAAGTCAACGGGTTTAATTTATTTATGGGTAAGGCGAAGTGCAGCACCTGCCATTATCTGCCCCTGTTCAACGAGGCGTTGCCGCCGCGTTATATGCAGATGGATGCGGAGGTGATTGGCGTGCCTCAACAAAAGAATGGAAAACGTATTGATCAGGACCCGGGCCTGTATGCCATTCAATCCGGGGTGTTTAACCGACATGCCTTTAAAACTACTACCGTGCGCGTTGCGGCGCTTACCGCACCCTATATGCACAATGGTGTGTTCCGCAGCTGGAAGAAGTTATTGATTTTTACGAAAAAGGGGCGGTGCAGGCTTGGGGATAAAAATTGGCAACCAGACGCTTGATGCAGAGCCGCTGAAACTGACAAAGAAGGAAAAGGCCGGGCTCGTCGCTTTTATCCAGAGCCTGAACAGCCGATAATTTTACCAATATCAATTATCAAACTTGATAACCGAATTGGGTAATGGGTGTTGTTTCCTTGAATCCGATTGCTATTTTAACAGGTATTTCAAGAAGCACTGTCATCAACCCCGTTGGCCTTTCGTTTACAAATAAAGAAATGACAGGAGAAGGTTAGCGCAGCCATTACCATCATTTTTAATTGATTTTATGTTGAAACGCCGGGCTTTTTCCGGGAAAACCGGCGCTTTATTCTTGATTTCGATATTGCTTTCTTATGAGTTCTCGCAAGTGCTTTTTAAAAATCTTCATCAAGCTTTTTGGCCCATACTGCTTTTCTAAATAATTGACGGAACTTTAATCCGATCAGCATCTTTAATTCCACATAAGTCAGGCTGATAATATCACACCTGTTGAAGCGATGATTCCTTTTTCAGGTGTATGGGAAAGATTAAAAGAAGGTTGAATTTCATCCTTTTGTAACCCTGTTACAGGTGATAATCCCACAGCGAAAACACTATATTTCCGTAGTTGAACCAATCCAAATTATAAATTCGCCTTTGTCATTTAAATTGGTTGGGCAATGTACAGGTGCCAGCGATAATGTTCGCTTTTATCTTTAAGCCGCTTTCTGTTTCAACAGGTATGCATTTGGCTGCTCCTTCAACTAACCGTGCCTGAGACTTGAAATTACTTTTCAGCTAACGGGACCAGGTTCAAACCAGCCGGGAATTATTTTTCTCGGAATTTGTCGATATATTTTTCCTGCTCCATTCCGACATCAGTTCCATAATGTCCCGCAGCGATTCGCCTTTCTCACTCAGTGAGTATTCAACGCGTGGCGGAACCTCCGGATAGGCCTTGCGAATGATAATGCCTTCCGCTTCCAGTTCCTTAAGTTGGCGAGATAAAACTTTAAGAGCAATATCAGGCATCATCTTGCCAAGTTCGCCAAATCGCATCGGTCCTTTTAGCAGTATCCAAATAAGAGGCGGTTTCCACTTGCCGCCGATCACACCAATGGTGGCAGTTATTGGACACTCTTCCGGCCCGTGCGTTTTTATTTCAATTTTTTTTTCTTTCACTGTTTGATTTGGGGTCATATTAGACTTAATTGTCACTACTTGACATTTGGGTAACTACTTGACAAAAGTATAGTAATCGATAGTTTTGTCAAACAAATAGTATAAAAAAATGAAAATCATTATCATCGGTGCAAATGGCACCATAGGAAAACACGTGACAGCGGCGTTAGCAAAAGATCATGAAGTAGTAAAGGCTGGGTCAAAAAGCGGCGATTTTAATGTCAATATAGCTTCACCTGAATCAATCGAAGCTTTTTATAAGCAGGTTGGCAAATTCGATTCTTTGATCTGTGTCGGTGGGGATGGGTACTTTGGCCCATTAGGCAGTATGAAAGACGCGGATTTCAGGATCGGTATTAACAGTAAATTGATGGGACAAGTCAATTTGGTACTAATCGGCCAGCATTTTATCAATTCCAAGGGTTCTTTTACCCTGACATCCGGATCACTGGCTGAAGACCCGATCATTTTGGGAACTAATTTAAGTACGATGAACGGCGCAATCAATGGTTTTGTACGCGGGGCCGCCCTTGAACTTGAAAATGCAATTCGTATAAACGCCGTCGCGCCGGATGTAGTTGAAGAATCTCCTGTTTACTTCCCGTACTTTCCAGGGCATACCCCTGTGACCATGCATAGCGTGACGCAGGCTTACCTAAGAAGCGTTCTGGGCGGGCAAACCGGTCAGATATATAAAATTTCCAATCATTAATTGCCGAAAAATGAATTACGATAAAATAGCTAATGAAACCGTGAAGGCTGCTTTCGTCGCCTGGAATAACAGGGATCGTACTGGCTTTTTGAAACTGATATCAGGCAATACCAAGTTTGTACACAATGGCGAAGAAGAGCCTATTATTGACTTTTCAGACCAGTTTTTCTTCGGGCCGGTAAATGCTGTTTTCACAGAAATTCACCGTACAGAAAACAACGGACAGACGGTGTTTGCAACTCTGGCATCTGAAACGACCGGAACTGTTGAAATACTCATGCGCTTTGAAGTCGCTGATGGGTCAATCAAAATGCTTAACGCCGGGCGTCCTTAAAATAACAACATTTTTTCCGAATTACCTGATGAGGTTTAGTTGTTCCGGATTGTTTACGCATGCTTTGCTTTACTTTTTCCCGGTGCTGTTCAGGCCGTCTGTAGAGAATGTCCATGCGCGTACAGGACGAGTTACAGGCATCCTTTGATGTCTGGACCAGTTTAACAGGAATAATAAACAAGTTCCGGTGGTCGAGACCGGAACTTGTCCATTTATGAGGACCTAACAAAGACTGCCGCCCTGTGCATGTTACCCTACTACAGGTAAAGAACCACCATCAATTGCGTATATGGTGCCTGTCAGGTAAGCGGCAGACGGCGATACCAGGAAGTGAACAAGCTGTGCCACCTCTTCAGGCTCGGCCATGCGGCCCATCGGAATGCCGCCGGTCTGTGCCATCAATTGTTTCATTCCTTCTTCCGGTGTAATACCAGATGAAGTTGCGTAGTCATTCAGGAATTTCACCATTGGTTCTGTTTTCGTAGCCCCGGGCGCCACGGTAAGCACACGAACACCCTTGTCGGCCAGTTCTGTGGCCAGGGCTTTACTGTAACTATTCAGCGCGGCTTTTGAAACAGCGTAAGCCAGGTTTAAATTCCACAAAGCTTGTTTCCCGGCCACCGATGAAATATGGATGATCACACCGCTTTTTTGTTCGATCATTTGCGGCAGTAAAATTCTGTCGAGCCGGATAGCAGAGATCAGGTTCAGATCTAACTCCTGTTGCCAGTGTGCATCAGTTAATGCGCTATGACCACCACCCGGTGTGGTCAGCCCGCCCACGTTATTGATCAATATGTCTATGCCGCCAAGAGTATTGGCTATTTCCTGAGCAAGTCCCGCTACCTGGTCAGCGTCGGTCAGGTCTGCGGCAATAAAATGGTGAGGAGTAGCCTCGGGTCTCGTTCTGGCGCTTACGATAACCTGCGCACCTGCCGCCGCTAAATCGTCAGCGATTGCTTTACCGATACCTTTAGTACCACCGGTAACCAGTGCCCTTTTTCCTTTAAGATCTTTTAATTCCATATTTGTAATGTTAAATATTCTGAAACAAACGATTCAGAATTGGTTAAAAAAATTATTTGGTTAATTGCTTAATAAAGTATTCAGCCATGCGTTTGATCTTGACCGGGTCTTTGTGAAGTATATAAGATTCATACCACCCTGTCCATGTGCTATTGAAATAATCTGCCAGCAGAGCCGGATCTTCATCGTTGCGGATCTCGCCTTTATCCATCGCTTTTTTGATGAGGTCATGTAAAAACTGGTAGGAGCGTTGGTCATCAGCAGCCAATATCTGCTTCACGCGTTCGTCATTCGTTGCTACCTCAAATGCACTTTTTACCGCCATGCAGCTATCTTCACCATTTATGATTACATTCACTGCTTCGTGAATGTAATCTACCAGCACGGACAATGGCGGCCTTTTACTCGCTAAGCGCTTGTCCCAATCCTGTCTTCGGATATCGGTATAGTGCTGCACACACCGCACGAATAGCTCCTGCTTGTCACCAATGGTATTGTAAAGACTGCTGCTGTTGATCTGCATGGCATCGGTAAGGTCGCGAAGGGAAGTGGCGTTATAGCCCTTTTTCCAGAAAACTTCCATTGCTTTCCGGATCGCAAGCGATTCGTTAAATTCTACATTCCTGGCCATAACGATGCAAAGTTAGGTAAATCTGAAACAAGTGTTTCAGATTTATGTCATAATCCATTGGGCGAAGTATTCCTGTCGTTCGGCTAATTTTTAAGAAGACATTCTGGTGATTTTTGCGTGAACAAATTCAACAAACATGAAGATCATCTTAACAGGCTCTTTGGGCAACATTGGTAAATTACTGGCGCCGCAGCTCATCGCAAGCGGCCATTCGCTCACCATCATCAGCAGCAATCCCGAACGCCGCCCGGAAATCGAAGCCCTGGGTGCAAAAGCCGCAATTGGCCAGATGCAGGACGTTAATTTTTTAACCCACACTTTCGCAGGCGCTGACCTGGTCTATTTAATGGAAACCATGGAATCGGTGGGCGACATGTTTGACGCGAACGTCGACTTTATTGCAGGTATCACCGCCATCGGCCAGAACTATCAGACGGCGGTGCAGCTCAGCGGGGTTAAAAAGGTCATCCATTTAAGCAGCATCGGCGCGCATATGAATAAGGGTAATGGCATCCTCCTGTTTCACTACCGGGTCGAGCAACTGTTGCGGCAACTACCAGCGGACATCGCCATCAAATTTATCCGCCCGGTCGGCTTTTTCCTTAATCTCTTTTCATTTATACCTTCGATCAAAAAGCACGGGAAGATCATTTCCAATTATGGCGGTGACGAGAAAGAACCCTGGGTCTCGCCGGTGGACATTGCTGACATAATAGCGGAGGAAGTGGACCTGCCTTTTGCAGGCCGGACTGTGCGCTATGTAGCCAGCGATGAAGTATCACCTAACGAAGTGGCCGCTGCACTGGGTGAGGCAATCGGTCAACCGAACCTGCAATGGACGGTGATCCCCGGTGAAGAACTGCTGAGCAACTGGCTGAAAATCGGTTTCAATCCTCAGGTGGCCAACGGTTTCGTAGAACTGCAGGCCAGCCAGGGCAGCGGCAAACTTTACGAGGACTATGCAGCGCACCGCCCTGTGCTCGGAAAAGTTAAATTAGCGGATTTTGCCAAAGAATTTGCCGAAGTTTACCACTCGGAACAAGGATGAACAATATCGAGCACATCAGGACACTCAGCGAATTTCACCGAACACGGCGGCTGGAACCGCCTGCGCATCCTTTGATCAGCGTTGTCGATTACGCCAAAGTGGATATCTTGCCGGAACTGCGTGACCGGAGCTGGCGCTTTGACTTTTATTTCATTTCACTTAAAAGAAATCTATGCGGAAAGATCAAATACGGGCAGCAATCGTATGATTTTGATGAGGGTGTAATGTTCTTTATTGCCCCTGGTCAGGTCTTTCGTATCGATCGCGAACCCAACCCGCTGCTGGAAAGATCAGGCTGGATGCTGCTGATCCATCCCGACTTTTTTTGGAATACTGCTTTAGTAAGCGGTATTAAGCGTTACGCCTATTTTGATTACACCATTAACGAGGCCTTATTCGTTTCGCAGAAAGAGGAACAAACACTGGAAGCAATATTGGAACATATCCGTTCAGAATACCAGGGCAACCTTGACGCTTACAGCCAGCAGATCATCATCTCGCAGATCGACACCCTGCTGAATTACTGCGAGCGTTTCTATAACCGCCAGTTCCTGACACGGAAAAAAACCAGTCACCAGGTGCTGGAAAAACTGGAGCGACTGCTTGCGCAATATTTTAACCAGAGCGATCTCATCCATAAAGGCCTGCCAACGGTCGCGTACCTGGGTGAGCAGCTGCATCTTTCTCCCAAGTACCTGAGCAGCCTGCTGCGAAGTGTTACGGGATTAAGTGCTCAGCAACATATCCATCAACAGGTTATCGAAAGAGCAAAAGCACAACTAAGCAAGCCGGAATTGACCATCGCTGAGATCGCCTATGGATTGGGATTCGGCCATCCGCAATCCTTTAGCAAATTTTTCAAACGCGAGACCCAATCGTCACCTTTGGCATTCCGGCAGGCATTTAACTGATCTAATGATGAATGATATCCCATGGCACCAACTATATGATCGCACCGATTCCGGCGTCGAGATCGACCATTTCCAGCCCGGCGACAGTTATGAAGAAGATGAACCGCTAGGTGCGCACCGCGACGACCATTACATCTTTTTTCTGGTCGAATCAGGTAACGCGGAACTGATGATCGACTTTCACGTAATACCCTTAACGCCCGGGGCGATCTATTTTATCTTGCCCGGACAGGTGCACCATCGCATCAATGCTGAAATGGCCTATGGTCGGTACCTGGCACTAGATACCAGTTTGCTTAGTGCTGCACAGCGACAGATCTTCGAGGAGCGGCTGGTGCTGTAGCAGCCGCTCAGCCTGAATGAGAACGAACAGCAGCGCTTCCTGCAGGTACTCGAATTGCTTTACCGGCATTACCAGGAACAGGCTGAACAGCCTTTCTATCGCTCCATCTTGTACAGCTTTATACAGGTGTTTACCGGTATGGCGGCTGCCTTATACCAACGTGCGGAAAGTACCGGGACCGCCCCGAACCATAAGACACAGCTCACCCAGGCGTTCAAGGCGTTGCTGACCGAAAGCCTAGACACCGCGGGCGACCTGATCGACGATGCCACACAGGAATACCTGGCCTTTGACGAATTGCGCAAACAGCTTGAAACCCTGATCGGTACATTACCCGAAAAGAGCAGGCTGGTCTACCGCTTAAGTAAAGAGGAGGGCAATCTTATAAAGAGATCGCCGACGAACTGCATATCACCAAGAGATCCGTCGACGTCCACCTGGTCAGAGCGAAGAAAGCACTGCGTGCCGGACTCGGTAATTTCCTGGGCAAGCTGGAGCATGTCTCCAATGTACAAACTTCGTTTGTGCTGAAGGATTGTAAGACCAACAGCCCCTACCCGCTGTAAAATAATATCCCCAAAGCAGTTCCGGCTGCTTGGTGGTTTTATCAAACTTATCGCTGCGCTTTACGTAAAAGACTTTTTAACCCATTGCTTTTATGCAGTACCTGTTCCTTCTCCTTCTGATCACCGTTCGTAAATTTACGCGGCTAAATGCCGCCCCGGTCATCTGTTTAGTGAGTATTCCCCTGGTAACCATATTTACCGCCTGTGGCCAGCACCCCCATCATGAACCCAGGCTATCCAAAGGTGACAGCAGTACCCTGCGTTTTTACGAAAGAAAAAGCAGCGCGTATCAAACCACATCACCTGATTCCGCCATTTATTTTACCAACCAGGGGCTGAAGCTCGCCAGGCGCCTGCATGACCGCGGCGATGAAGCCCGGATGCTGGACCGTTTAGCCCGGATCAACGAGCAGTATGGCAATGTCAAACTCGCTATCCGTTATGAAAAAGCGGCCCTGCACCTTTTTCACACTTTAAAGACCATTCCCGATTCCACGGACGCCATGGCCAGCCTCGGTATCCTCCTGGCCAAACACGGCAATTTTGCACAAGGGGAACGGTTGATCGGCCAGTCGCTTAACCTGTATCGCCAAAGCAAAAATACCAAAGGCCTGATCAGCGCCTATACCCGATTGGGCGAACTGAATGAACTGAGCGGTCATACAGACAAAGCATTGCCCTATTATCTCAAAGCCGAACAACTCAACCAGGGCAGGCCCCTATCAGATGAATATTTTTCGCTGCTCGGGAGCATCGGCAAGCTGCATACCCGGCTGGGTAACGACGACAGCGCTGCCGCTTATTTTGAAAAGGGCGTTAACAAAAGCCAGGCGGACCGGTATACCCGGGCGCATATCGCCCTGCTGAACCATGCCGGGAAAGCTTATGCACAACAGGGCAACAAGCAGCAGGCGCTGGCTTATCACCAACAGGCACTGGAGAAAGCGCAGGCGAACGGCCTGCACGAGGAAGAAGCGCGTTCACTTATGGGTATTGCCGGTGTGGTGAAAGAGCAGGATGCAGCGCAAAGCATCCGCCATATGAAAAATGCGCTCGGCATCGCCCGTTCCATTGGGCAACAGCAATTAACCGCAGAGATCTACCGCAGCCTTTCTGACCTTTACCGGCAGCAATCCCGCTATACCGAAGCTCTGACCGCACTGGATGAACACCACCGTTTGCTGGATAGCCTGAAGAACGCCGCCACAGGGCACAAGATCGCCACCCTGCAAAGCAGTTACGAACTGACGGAAGCAAAAATCCGGGTGGAATCACTGGAGATCGAGAGCCAGCGGCGTACCAGCCAGCGTAACCTGGTTATCCTGGCCGCCCTGGCAACGCTCATCGTACTGCTGGTGCTGACGGTGTATTTTTACAAGACCCGGCGTCTGAACAAAAGCCTGGCGGCCTCCAACCGGGTCAAGGACACGCTCTTTTCGGTGATCGGTCATGACCTGAAAGGGCCGGCAGGCAGCGCTGCCCAGTTATTTGAAATGATGGAGACCGAGGATTTTACCCCCGAGGAAATGAAAAGCATGATAGGCGAGCTCCGCAAACAAACCGGCGCTTCACTGGAACTGCTTAAGTCGCTGTTCGAATGGGGCAGGTCGCAATTGCAGGGCATCCGGGTCAACCCTTCGGACTTCCTGGTACAGCGCGTTGTAGAACGCTCTGTCCACCTGCTCAGCCAACAGGTCGCGCAAAAGCATCTGCAAATAACTATTGATCTACCGGATGCGCTAAGGATCCGTGCGGATGCTGATCATTTCGAATTCGTGATCCGCAACCTGTTGTCCAACGCCATTAAATTCAGCTATGAGGGCGGGACGATCGCGGTAAGTGCACAAAAGCCCGATCGCCACTCAGTGGTGTTTGCTGTCAAAGACATGGGTACCGGGATCAGCAAGGACCAGCAGAAGCTGTTCCTGACCAGTAATCTTCAGGTGAACTATGGTACCCGCAAAGAACAGGGCAGCGGCCTCGGTCTGTTGCTGACCAAAGATTTTGTTAAGGCCAACCACGGCCGGATCTGGCTTGAAAGCGAGGAGGGGCAAGGCACGACCTTTTATGTGGCCATGCCTGCGGCGTAATTATAACTGAAGTGGCCTGTATCAATTGAGGGCCTCTTTAGTGGTCGTTTTGGTATAAACGCGTTCACTCCCATCAACAAAGATTTTAAGGGTATCTCCTTTTATGCTCCCTTTACCTGTACTTCTCACGTAGTAACCGGTCTTCCCGCCCTGTGCAGGATGAAAGGTTTCCGTTAAAATATAGTTGCCCTCCAGGTAAAACTTCCCGCCATAATAAACCGACTGCTTTGTCCTCACAGCATCAAACCTTCCATAAAACCTGCGTGAACTGACTTGGTAATAGCCATCGTTATGAAACTTCAATATCGCCGGGTTGGCCCGCTCAGCTTCGTTTGCATCTTTATGATGGAATACCTGCAGGTATAATGCTGTGGTATCCAGCATTTCTGCATCACCAACGGTCATTTGTTTATCAAATCTAAACAAAGATGCTTTCAGAACAGGTTCCCCGTGATTATCGCCGCTCAGATGATATTGCCGGTGCGTGCAGGCGCTTAAAAAAAGAAAAGCTATTATGGCGTAATTTAATAGGGGAGATTGTGGCTTCGTGTTATATTGCGGTATCATCATGCTTTAGACCAAGGTAGCTTATTTAATCGTTAAGTTTCCGATAAATCGGTTTTCCCGTATTAATCCAATAATAATCTCCTATTAATCCTTATCCTTTTATTCGCATATGTGGCGATTGGCATATCTATGTTTTGGAATTAGAAAATGACCGCTTTTAGATTGGTAGTTGTCAAAGATTGGGAAAATCTCTTGGCGAACACTTTAACGGCAAGGGAATGGCCTGGACGCGTGACAACCCGGTCATAAAAGTATTGGAACTGATTACCATAAAACCTGGGTCAGGCCGTTACCTCGAATTAAAAAATCGATTGTTGATGGATTATATATTGCGATATGGCTGGGAAAATGTAATGCGTGGGCAAATGCCACCGCGGCAATATTTAGTTCGTTAGATTTTTACCGTAATTCAATTCTGCTCCGTTTTAAAAGTCACTAATGTTCCTAAATAACGGTTAAATGAAGGTTCGTAAATAATGTGATTACATGTCACAAGATCATTAACGCAACGGTGATAAGTTGATATGGAATTGATTTTTGCTAAGCGCATTACATTTTTCCTGGTGATCCGTACGCTTAAACCTGTTCCAGCTTTTTTTAGGAGATAATGAATTGCAGTGAATAGAGCCAGATGAGAGGGTAGCAACCGTTCATCATCATTTCCACGTTCCAAAAACCGGAAAAGAATGTCGTCCTGATCCATCATTTTGTCTTCCTTGCTTCTAACATTTTTTGCACGTCATCAGCCTTGTAAAAAAAGGTACTGCCGACTTTGGAAAACTTTAAGAGATCGTTGATCCGAAGTCTTTGTAAAGTATTGGGTGAAATATTGAGCATTTTCCTGACGTCAGCACTTTTCAACCACTGACTCGTTTTTATAGGCCTTTGGTGTAGGACCACCGTGAGTTCCTCTAAAAGCTCTTTTTTAAATACATATAAATCTTCTTTCGTAATAAATTCAACTGTCATCTTAAAAAAATTGGACAACAAAATTGAATTATTGTAAATGATTTAAGTGGTTGGAAAAAGGTTGGCGACCTAAAATACTATACTATGCAGTTTTTTCTTTGAATATTAACACACCGTTTTGTATCTTTATTTAACGATTTTAATAAGCCAAACGAGGTCATTGCGCGATTCGTGTAGTGGTTTAAATAGGACGAAGTAAGTGATTGAAATACAGTCGATTATGGTAGGAGTTTCTTTCCCTCCCTCACCGCTTTTTTGACTTCACGTTAAACAAAAACCCGCAAATTAGCTGAATTTGCGGGTTTTTTGTTTTTAGAACTTGCCATTTTATTCAATAAAACGCAATTATAATATGTCTAAATCATGGCTGTGACCAAAATGAAAAAACAGACATAGAAAGTGTCGTAATATTTTGAATAACAGTATGTTCTATTAAAAAACATCTTGCTGTTTTTAGCTTGTAAATCGACATTTGTTAACCCTTTAAAATGGAGCGGTTAAAACTACAGGTTTTATTAAATGCAATAATTACTAAATTTTGCAAAAATAATCAGGATACGCAACTCTTATTTTTTTAGCTACTTAAAAGCATTGCAAATGATGTAATTGCCAAAGCCAAAACACTTAGCGTTGGAAAAAGCATTATCTACAAATTAATAAAAGTATTCGGTTAAAAGACGGTTTCTATATAATGAATTATTTTACAAGATGATAGAGACAGGACGATTTATAGTTTATTATGGGAGCAAAGGTGGCTATAACGATATAAATCAAATTCTTGCCGAGTCTATACCTTTCGTATACACTTGCAAAGGGTTGGAGCAGCTCATTGTTTTGTGTCATAATCAATTTTATGGCAGGCATTCTTAATTTGATCGCCGTCTGATTGGTAAATAATCCTTAAACTCTTCAACTACATGAACTTTTTTCCGGTAAAGGTGCGCGACCTTTGTTGTATGGAAAATAACAACATCGAAGAAACCATCCTCATTTATACGAGTGCATGGAATGAAACCGATCGGGAAGCTATCCTGGAAAAGATCAACAAATGCTGGGCATCATCTGGCAAATATACTGATCGCTTGACCGATACCATCACCGGGCCGGAGGCGATCACCGACCTGATCATTAGTTCGTACGGACAAATGGGTCCCAGAAAATTTCAGGTACTGGCGGAGCCACAGGTACATCACCAGAGCGGGCGCTTCCGCTGGCTGGCCGTTCGTCCCGAGGGATACCCGGTTGAGGGTATGGATTATTTTGAATTTGACGGTGATAACCTTATCACCCGTATTGTAGGCTTTTTTTAAACAGAGATCATGAAAATAACACTACCGAATATCGAGCCGGGCCAAGGCCCCGTGTTGATGCTGAATATGATCAGGTTCAGGGATAAAAAGATCTATTTTGAACAGTATATACCGGCATTTAATCATGCCGTGGAGCAATTGGGCATTGAAGGCGTCACCGTAAAGTTGGTGGGCAAGGTCGTCGCTAATGTGGTTGCGGATGAGGACGAGCAATGGGATGAGATCGTAGTAGTGGAATATCCCAGCGCTGAAGCCTTCGTTACCATAGCGCAGAGCGATATCTATCACGAAATAGCCAACCCGCTGCGTGAGGCCGGGACAGCGGACCTGAAATTGTTCATGACCCGCAAAATTGATTTTTAAAAGTTATCATTGCAAAATGTCAGCACTTATCCTGTCCAATTTTGCCTTGCATATAACACTTGCCCCTGAGGAACAGGAGCAGGTGCTTGCTTTGTTACAACGCAAGACCGTCCCGAAACGCAGCATACTGCTGCGACCAAGAGAGGTTGAACGGCATATTTATTTTGTCAACCAAGGCTGCCTGCGCATGTACCATATTGATAAGGGAGGGCAGGAACACAACCTTTGCTTTTACCCCGAAAACTGGTGGGCATGCGATATCGTGAGTTTTTTTAAAGCGAAGGCTGCTACCCATTCCATCCAGGCATTGGAAGATACAGAATTATATTACTTTACATTGCCTGATCTGGAAAAGTTATTTAACCAAATACCCAGGTTCGAGCGTTTTTTCCGTATCCTCACGCAAAACGGGTTCGATATGTTTCAGCGGCGGGTTACGTCTAACTTGTCAAAGACTGCCGAGCAGCGTTACCGCGAATTCCGCGGGCATTACCCCGGACTCGAACAGCGAATATCCCAAAAGCACATTGCCAGTTACCTGGGCATAACCGCCGGCTTTCTAAGTATGATGCGCAAAGCAAAGGACTTGTGATCCATTACTGGTGCGCAACAATAAAGGGTTTTTAATTTGATTTTAGCTGTTCATGTTCGTAGCGCACAGGCGAGATCTTAGCGTGTTTTTGAATGATTAGGTAAGGTAAATTTTATCCTCGTTTTGGTTACAAATCTCCTTGATTTGGTTAGTCTGTCGCCATGGTGAATAATCACCTTTGCTTATATACTATTCATTTATTTATATGGAAAATCAAACAGGATCATCAACAAATAGTCAACCGGTTGCACTGGTAACCGGTGCCAACCAGGGTGTAGGTAACGAGATTGCAAAAGCGCTTGTGGCGAATGGCTACATCGTATATGTGGGTTCACGTAAACTCGAAAACGGCGAAAAAGCAGCTGCGGAGATCGGCGAAAATGCAAAAGCTATCCAACTGGATGTTACGCAGCAATCATCCATAAATACGGTAGTGGAAAGTATCGAAAAGGAGTATGGTAAACTTGACCTGCTTGTTAATAATGCCGGCATATCTCATGGTGGAATAGCTCCCAAAAACCCGGAGGAGCTGATGAGCACGGGGCGGGCGGTGAACGTATCACTGGACGAAGTACGTACCGTTTGGGAAACCAATGTGTTCGGCGTTATCGCTATGACCCAGGCCGCTTTACCTTTATTGCGCAAGTCAACGGCCGCACGCATTGTTAACGTATCAAGCGGCCTGGGTTCATTGACCTGGATCTCTGATCCGGAATGCTGGGCCCGGGAACACTTCGGCATTGTTTACGCTGCTTCCAAAACGGCGCTCAACGCCGTAACCCTGGCTTTTGCGCTGGAATTGGAGAAAGAAGGTATCAAGGTAAACGCCACCAGCCCGGGTTATACTGCCACAGCGCTAAATAATTTCCAGGGAACAGATAGTTTAGAGGTTGGCTCGCGCGAACCTGTTCGGGTAGCTTTGGAAACGGACGGCCCGTCAGGTGGCTTTACCGGGCCTGAAGGTCCATTGCCATGGTAGTTCTAAAACTACTGGTGATATAACGATCTTGCAATTTTTTTATGACCGGTCGCTGAAACAGTCTCCGGTCATATTGATTATCATTACAAAATGAAAAATGAGACGCCAAAGGTTGTTCAATTGGGATCAATAACCGAGATACATCGTTTACTTGGCATTCCAGGGCCTGCTCACCCGCTTATCACTTTGCTGGATACCCGGGAAGAACGCATCAACTTAAGCAAGCTTCCGGTCAGCTATGTGACAACGCTTTACAAGATATCGTTTATCAGTAAGCTGGGCGGTCAGTTTCGATATGGCCAGGGTTATTATGATTTTGATGAAGGTAGTATGGTTTTTACGGCACCTAATCAGATCGTAGGCAGCACGGCGATCTACAAAGGTAATGAGGGGTATTCGCTGATCTTTCACCAGGACTTTCTTCAGGGTTATCCGCTTGCTGCCAAGATCAAACAATATGGGTTCTTCTCCTATGCTTCTAACGAGGCTCTTCATCTTTCTGAGCAGGAAAGAACAACCGTATCAGCTATCTTTATGATCATTCAGGAAGAACTCAACAGCCGGATCGATGATTTCAGTCATGAGGTCGTCATTGCACAGATCGAATTGTTGTTAAGCTACGCCAGGCGGTTTTACAAACGTCAGTTCCTGACACGCCAGGCATCTAAAAGCGATCTTCTTCAGGAATTCGAAGGCTTACTGAATATATATTTTAAGGAAGGGGAGCCTGTTAACCAGGGCTTGCCCACAGTACACCACCTGGCAGCGCAATTAAATTATACACCCAGCTATTTAAGCGATATGCTGCGCTCTCTAACTGGCTTAAATGCCCAGCAACATATCCACCAGAGGCTGATTGAAAAATCAAAAGAATTGCTTTCGACCACTAACCTGACCATTAGCGAGGTGGCCTTCTCTTTAGGGTTCGAACACCCGCAATCTTTCAGCCGGTTGTTCAAAACCAAGACAAGGCTTTCTCCTGTGCAATTCAGGTCTTCCTTTAATATACAGTAAAAATGGATTTGAATTGGGCTGTCCTTTTATAGACAAGCTATGTATATCACTTTTGGTGATATGCGTAATCACATTTTTATGGATTAAATTGTTTCAATATGTCCACAGCCAGTCAAAAGTTAAGGTTTATAGCTGTGACTGTGAGAACAGCATTATGCGTCCAAAACAGATATAAAGCGCAAACCAGGGCATTGCGGAGGTATCCTTCCCAAAGTTTAAAATGTATCGCTTTTCAGGGTTTAAATGAATTTCCTGAAGTCTTTCTTGCGATGGAAGACTAAACAATCGTCACCCCTCAAGTGTATAATCATGGAGCAGGTAGAAATCAAATCCTGCGTTTTAAATGGGATATAAAAGCGATCTTCAAAGGTTCATCGATGCACAGGAAAAGGATTACTATATAGCACTAACTGAAATCAAAGGCGGGTATAAGCGCAGTCATTGGATGTGGTACGTCTTTCCGCAAGTGGCAGGACTGGGTTTCAGCCAGATGGCCGAACGCTATGCCATTAAAGATCTATCCGAAGCTATTGCTTACCTTAACCATCCGGTATTGGGGGCTCGGTTGATTGAAATTGCGGGCGCGCTGCTGCAACTTCCCGGCAATAATGCTACCCAAATTATGGGCAGCCCTGACGATTTAAAGTTGTGGTCCAGCATGACTTTGTTTTCCCTGGTCCCGGCTTCTGATCCGGTATTCGGTGCTGTTCTCAAAAATTTTTTTGATGGTAAAAGTGACAATGCTACACTTCAGTTAATTTGATAGCTTTTTTTGATAGCTTTTTAAGCTTATAAATTGCTATCTGGTGAGTATTCAAAGAAGTTGCGATTGTCAGGATGGCGTAACTACCGAACTTTTGAAATTTTCCGGCGGGCTCAGCATCCACGGAGCCCGGTTTTTTCGTCAGCAGTTACCTTTTTGATCGGTGTCAGCAGGTGAAAAATGCGGGGCGCTCTTTATTGCCAGAAGCTGCTGTCAGCTGGTCGATCTGATCTTGAATTTGGTATTTGACTTGCGTCCATGTAAACCAGTTCCCATTGGTGCCCGTCCAGATCTGCAAAACTGTGCTGGTACATCCAGCCGTTGTACTGCGCTTCGCTATAGATGGTGCGCCGGCGTTTTCAGCTTTGGCTGCGGGGTTGGTCGGCCTCGAACTGAACAGTCAAGATATTTGATTTTCAATAAATTGAATTGAAAGTTATTTGAAGGTAGCTGTATTGGTTTTATAATTCCATAGATAGTTATTGATCGAGTATGGTGTTACGTGTAATGGAGAAGGTTGATATTTGCCCTAAAATGACCTGATTTAGGAATATGGCAGAAGTTTTAAGGCTTACGAGTGGTATAAGAAAAGAATGAAAATGAGAATGTCGGAATCGACACAATTGTAATTCTTTTTTTAAATTGGTATTTGAAGAATACTTTAAATTTTGGACAGCTTAATTTGGTTTATCAAAGAACAACCCGCTTAAAGACACATTGATCCCTCTAACCTGGTTAATTCGGATGCGAACCGGTCCCTGAAAAACAAAGCTTACGTATTTGCCCATACTGTAATCTTTTAGATAGATCATTGGGCCTATTAAATTGCGTGTCTTCAGGTCAAATAGCTCAATGGCAGATCGCCGGCCTTGTTTGTCCTGGTCTAAAAAATATAAGGAAACACGATGCTTAATAGTATCATTAACCGGAAGATCTATGATTAAAGATTGTTGGCAAACGTCATAATCTTTGGTGGTAACCGCTCCGAAGCTATTGTTTTGACTGCCACCCTGTAACAGTTCTTTTTTGCCTTCCTGAACGGTACGGTGCACATTTGCAGCCTTTAATGCGGTTACCTTGCTGAGATATGGCGGCAAGTTTTCGATATTCTTTCCGGCTTGATCTATATTGAAAAGAACAGATCCTTCCGTACCGTATTTACCCTTCCAATTCCCTGCCGTTGTACTATCTTGCCGGATGGCATGAACTTTATAGATCCATGGCAAATTTTTAAGTGGTTGTTGATTGACGTGCTTTTTATATTGTACTTCAAATAAATATTTGCCTGGCCCCAGATTATGAATAACCAAAAAGCTTTCGGTTTGAGTCTCTTGAAAAGGGATTTTAAGGTTGCCGGCCGATCCTGCACGCCATTGCAGCTTACCATTTATCTTGAGGCAATAGGGGATATTCTTACCTAAAGGCAGGGCAATGGTTTTTGCACGGGTACCTGGTGGTATTGTAACTTTTGAAAGCCCGGATGTGGAATTGAAACTTGCCGAAATAAGTTCTTTTTCAGTTGGTGTACTTCCGTTTACAGAGGTTAATGATTTGCCCAAATGAGGTATTATAGAGAATGATTTAAACCCCGGCTCGAGTGGTTTTATACCAAGAATTTCTTCAGAAAGCCATTTTACTATCCCGGCACTCCAGGGATGGGTAAAACTCGTATAACCTGCCTGGTTGTTTGGCGGGGCATCATTTTTAGCAAGAATGTCGTTCCATTGCGGACGAAATACTTCAAAAAAAGTGGTGCCCCCGTATCGCAACTGTCCTCCCCAGCTGTCTTTAATTGCGCTGATAGCCTCATCAAAATGCTGCGTTTTGGCCATGGCAGAAATGATAAACCATTCATTAAAGGATGAATAGGAGAGGCGATTAACCCGGTCTGTGAAGTTTTTATTAAATAATAGGCTGTTTTCCTGTTTAGTGGTTAAGTTAGTATTGATAGCATCCGCCGCTGCATGCAGCCCAAATGTGTTAAGCCATGTATGCCCTTTTCTGATAAGCTCAATCTTCTCAGTTGCATAAGCTTGATATTTGTCGGCCTTGCTTATATTACTCATTGTACGCATCAGCTTGCTATACGCTGCCCATGTTTGTATGGACAACATAGCATAAGCGTATTGTGCTTCGGCGCTTGGGTTTTCAAAGCCGGCTCCCAGCCTTTCGTCCCAGCCATAAAAATTAAGCGCGGGAGATTTGCCGAAATGTGTATAAGCAAGGTCAAGTTTCTTACCTGCGTTTTCAAGGTACTGTTTTGCCAAATCCGTATCGCCTGTGTAATTGACATAATCTATCAAGCTTAATACCCAATAAAGGGCATAACTTGCTATATCATTACTAAGGTTGGCTGTGTTATTAATGTTCTTCTTCACAAAGTCATAATTACCAAAGGCAACCATTGATGCGGCTTGTGCGGGATATGCATCGCCGGTCCAGGAATGGCGGTCGCTCCGGTCCATCAGGATAGCGCCAAAATAATCCTTCAGCAGGTTCAGCTTTACTGTATAGGCACCGGTATACCATATCCTGGTTAATTCCGGATCGCTACAGGCAAAACTGCCGTTGTAATTAGTGGGTTTAACCTGGCAGACTAGCCTTACGTTTTTAATATGCCATTGCTTTTTGTGCGACACAACATGGATCCAACCGAATTGGACGCCCTCGTACCAAAGCTTATTTAGTTGTAGCCTGTAAGTGTTCCCTTCCTTAACCGGAACAGCTGTTTTAAATGGGTGTTCTGTTCCATTATTTACTATTGCCGGCTCATTGTATTCGCTGATACTCATCAAAACGGAATCAGCCAAGTCATCCGAGTCAAATTCGAGCCAGCCTGCACTCACCCTTCCAAAATCGAAACGGATATCGCCGGTACCATTGACAACGATTTCATTTTTTTCATGGAAATTACTCATGTCAAAATTTCGAGGGAAACTTATAGTGAAAGCAAGAGGATGTAACTGATAAGCTTCCAGATCATCAGTAGCTTTTGGCGAGTCCCACCTCATGTTAACCAACGGATTGGGTGAAAGAGGGATAGGGCGGCCACTTAATGTTCCGGAAACCTTTTTATAATTTATTTGCTGAGCAACCGCACCAGGAGAAAAAAGCAGATTAGCAAAAATAAGCGCAGCAAAAAAAAAACAGGAATCTGCGTTTTTTTTTTAACCAACAATGGGTTGAAGTCGGTGAAATCAAAAGAAAAGTTTAAGATAATCATAAGCTAAGTTTGGCAGTTGCTATACTACGGCGTTTAAAAACAAGGATTTTATCCTGCCTTATTTCGCAGATTCTCACACCGATTTGTCTTGAGTAAGAATGGTTAATTCATGTGTTTTTACCAGCTATTATTTTGTTATTAGCAACTTAACAGGTCCGTACAATCCGGCATTATATTGGTCCAGGTCCGGCCCTGGTGAAAGGCCCCAGGACCAGCTCCTGAGTTTGTGCAGATCATCCTGCATGGACATTTGATTGACCATTAAATTACCCACACGGATGCGGACCTTGTTCTCACCTTTTTTCAAAGCGCCGGAAATGTCAAAAGTATAGGGTGGCCACAAACGCGCGCCAAGGGATACATCATTAACAAAAACTTCTGCCATGTACTTTACCCGGCCCAGGTCTAGCGTTACTTTCTGATCTTTTTTGGTTGCTTTGATTGTGGTTTGATAATCAACATAGCCGGTATATTGGTCCAGTCCATATTGAACCCAACTATTAATCGGGACGGAGACTGCCGTACCAGTCAGGAATTTTAACGGCGATAAAGGTAGCTGTTGGTCATTGTTTATAGAAAAAGCGAGAAGCCCGGCGTCTTTGGCAAGGCTAACTTGTCCGCCATTCGTCGT
>Ga0247741_1000272_pt1 | contig 32141 bp, 36 predicted proteins | sample UWRJL213509R2_FD_180945 | JGI IMG/M metagenome (GOLD analysis project Ga0247741, IMG submission 180945) | Plant litter microbial communities from Arlington Agricultural Research Station in Wisconsin, United States - UWRJ-L213-509R-2 | ecosystem: Environmental > Terrestrial > Plant litter >... | reverse complement strand
CGGCTTCGAGGTTCTTGAGGCGGCCTCTGCGGATGAGGCCGTTGATCTTCTCGGCGATCATGTCATCCATCTGCTGTTCACGGACGTCCAAATGCCGGGTATCCTAAGCGGTGTAGATCTGGCCCACGACGTCGCCCGTCGCTTTCCCGATGCGGGTATCATCGTCGCGTCGGGAAGGCTGATGTCGGGTGACCTCGACCTTCCGCCAGCGGCGGAGTTCTTTTCGAAGCCGTACGATCTCAATCGGATTGTTGCGCGTCTGAAGGCTCTCTCGAGCGAGTGATTTGTTGCAGGTAGCGCTTTTCTCACACAGCCGCGGGCAAATGCCATATGGTGAGCCACCGCAGGGGAAAGCTTCCATGAAAATCGATATCGATAACCCGAAAATCTCCACGCGAGAGCGTTTCCTGGAAGCGATCGTCCAGAGTGCGATCGACTATGCGATCATCTCGCTGGATCTCGACGGCCTGGTGACAAGCTGGAGCGAGGGTGCGCACCGCGTCCTCGGATGGACCGCTGAAGAAATGGTCGGCAAACCAGCGACCGTTTTCTTCGTGCAGGAAGATCGGGAGCAGGGGGTGCCGCAGCGTGAGATGACCTCCGCACTCAGCGTCGGTCGAGGCAGCGACGAGCGCTGGCATCTAAAAAAGGACGGCACGACGTTCTGGGCGTCCGGGGAGATGATGGCGCTAAAAGCCGATGACGAGACCGTCATCGGCTTCATCAAGATTTTGCGCGATCGAACCCGCGAACGCGACCAAGCGGACAGACAGCGCCTTTTAATGCATGAGCTCGGGCATCGGCTTAAAAACACATTGGCCGTGGTTCAATCGATCGCGACGCAGTCGCTTCGGCACGCGACATCGCTCGGGGATGCGTCTGAGAAGCTTCGCAACCGCATAGCAGCCTATGCCAAGGCGCATGACATTCTGTTGCAGAAAGATTGGACTGGCGCGACGTTGCGAAACATCGTGGAGGCCTCCATGCTGAACATGGGCATGGATGGCAGTGATCGCATTTCGGTAGAAGGCCCTACGGTCGAGCTCGGTCCGCAGGCTGCTTTGTCGTTTTCGCTGGTCGTGCACGAGCTTATAACCAACGCGGCAAAGTATGGTGCGCTTTCAAATGCGGATGGCCGCATCGAGATTGGCTGGATGCTGAGGAGCGATGATGGCCAAGAGTTGCTTGAGTTCCAGTGGCGTGAATCCGGCGGTCCCCAAGTAGTCGAGCCGACGCAATCAGGTTTCGGATCACGGCTGGTTCGATCGAGCTTAGCCACCTATGGCGAGGTACTGATAGAGTATCAGCCGTCGGGTTTGGTGGTCAAAACATCCATAGCTCTGTCCAAGGTACAGTTCCGTAACGAGCTAGCTCAAATTGAGAACGGCGGCGGTATCTAAACGGTTTACCACCGGTGCGTGGAACCGGCACCGCCAACTGACGATGCCGGAAGATGTTCTTGACCTGCTGTCTATCTTGATTTCTTGTAGAGCTTTTCCGCAATCTCGAACATTTCCTCTGGCGAATAGTCCGGGGTAAACGCGGACGGTACGCCAACGAATTGATGGATCTTGCCACCCTCTGGCATACCGTCGACGACTTCGAGTTGGCCTGGCGGGCGAGTGGCAAGGCGACTTCACCGTTACCCCAGATGCCAGACATTTCTTTGTAGTCGTTCGGGCTGAAGGTATACAGACGGCGGTGGGAAACCTCGTCCAGGTACTTCTAACATTCCGGGATGTTTCAGAGTGGGATGTTCGGTGTCGGCAGGAACTTCTTAACGTCGACGCCGGTAATCTTCTCCAGAGCAAGAGCATAGGCGTGGGCATGAACGGAGCCTCGTACCAGTAGATAGCCGCAGACCTCACGGCCGGTTGGATCGGAGAGGGTCTCGTAGACACGAAGCTTGTGAAGGCGTGCGCCGCACTCCAGATGGAAGTTGTGCAGCAGGTCCACAACGACATTACCGGTGGTGGTGATGAAGTCGTTGTTCCAGGAGACGCCATTGCTGTTCACGGGCATCGCACCGCCACCACCCGAGAGGAAGGCTGCAGCAAGACGAATGTCTTTCATGTCCTCGAACGGCGCGCCTGAAATATCGCCGCCATCTCCTTCGTCACCGTCGGGCACGTCAGGTCCATTATTGAGCATCGCTACGCCGTTGCTGAAAAGTTCGACGTGGCCGAGTTCTTCGGCGGTGATGCTGGCGACAAGACTATAGAAGGGTCTTAGCTTCTCCTTCGAGCGGAAATTGAAGCTTCGGAACATGTAGTTCCCAAGTGTCGACATCTCACCGGATTTACCCCCAAGAAGCTCTTGAAGGGCAGCGGCTGCGTTCGGATCGGCACGTTTCGGCGCTGGTAACTCCGCCTGAAGTTGGTCTACTCGCATAAACATTTGATTTTCCTTTCAACGGAGACACGATCAAACCATTAGTTGCAACATATGTTGCGGTTGCCTCGTCAGAGTTCTGAAAACCCGTTATAATGCATAATATTAGCGCAGAAAAAACGTCTGGGAGAACCATATCTCGACCAGCGCAGGAACAACGCTCTCAACTACAGGTTAAGGGAGCTAACGGAGTGCCCCGCATGAGAACGAAGAGAACCCTTTCGATGGCTGCCGCACTTGCGCTGGCCGGTTTTGCCGCCTTGGCGGACGATCAAGTCAAGCATAACGCGCAGGATTTCGCGACCAGAGCAGTGATAGCCAACATGTTCGAAGTCGAAGCAGCAGACGTCGAAGTCAAAAAGGGTAAGGACGGCAAGGCGGTTAAATTCGCGACCGACATGCTCAACGATCACGGCAAGGCTGGACCCGAGTTAAGAGCCGCCGCCAAGCAAGACGGTGTCGCTGTGCCTGCCGTAGTTGACGCTGATCACAAGGCGAAAATCGACGCATTGAAGGCGAGCGATGCGACAAATCTGGACCAAGCGTATCTTTCCACGCAGCTCACCGCTCATCAGGACGCCGTCGCGCTCTTCGAGCGATACGCCAAAAGCGGTCCTGAAGGACATCTCAGAAACGTGGCGTCGAGGATCCTTCCTGATTTGAGGGCGCACCTTGTGCGAGTTCAGGGACTGACATCCAAATGACCAAGATATCAAACCGAGGAGCACTTTATGACCGAGAAGCAAATCGAACCCGAGTCAGACGACGCACGGGCCTCCTATGCGGAGGACGCCAAGCAGCGCCGCGAGGCACTTGAGGAAAACGCGCTGAACGGTGACGCTGGTCGGAACAGGGGCGACGCACTGACGTTAAATCGGCAGGAGGAACACGAATATGACATCTAATTTACCGACAGATAGCACGCCCGACACGACGACGGCTGGGGGAGTTACAGAATCACCGGTTAACGAAACCGCTACAGAAGCTCGGCAAGGTCAGCTAGGCAAGCCGGTTTTCATTGTGTTGATAAGCGGCCTGATATTGGCGCTCATCGCATGGGGTGGCGTCGAGATCTGGGGCGAAAGCATCGATAAGGATCCGCCTGCGGTGTCTGCGGCATCGGATCCGGTTAAGAACCAGCCGTCGGGGGCAGGAACATTTGATGACAACGCATTGGATGGAAGCAGCCGTGCCCCAGAGGCTACAGACCGTTCGCCCACACCTTCTGGCAGTGGGAGCGGCCCGACGCAGGTCACCACTCCTACAGGAACGGAGAAAGTTCAGTGAATTGAACTTTAGCACCGCCTTGATGGCGTCAGCGGGGCTTCAAGGACGCAGGCAGACAATACCCAGTAGTCGGCAACGGACGACTTTCGAGGACCTTGGCTGCCACTCCATTGCGAACATCAAACTCTTGATGTCGTAGAGGACGAGTTGCGGGTCGGCCACGCGGACGCCACTTCCCGCTCGGCTGTCGATACCCGCCCAGCGCCGCGAACTCTCGATCGACGTCAACGCCCAGTTCCTCGCGGGTCTCCCGGAGGGCTGCTTCGAAGTCGCACTCGCCCGGATCGACCATCCCTTTTGGGATCGACCAGGCGCCTTCGTCCTTCTTCGCCCAGAGCGGGCCACCGGGATGAACGAGTAGAAGCTCGAGCACGCCGGACGTTCGTCGAAACACAGGAGGCCTGTGCTACGAACGGGCATTACGGGACCGATGGTTCAGGATAGGCAAGGAGTCCGGTGTTCCATCCATCTCGTTGAAGATAGGCTACCCATTCCGAGCTGGCCAGCAAAAAATGCTTTCCCGAGGCGGACCGTGTCGGCTGGTTTTCCATCGAACGCGCAAGGCAACGATGCTAAAGGCCAGCGGCCGATGCTCGATGCCCTCGTAAGCATCTTGGATAGCTAGCAGAACTCACCGCCTCAAGGCCGCCCAAGGCCTGCATTGGCCGGTGGGCAGCCATGACTTGCGTCTGCCGCAACCCATCGCCATCTGCTCGTCACCGCCAAGACTTCACCATAGCCACTGCCGCGACCCCAGGGTCTGCGCGCAAGGAGAGATCACTATGCATGTCATGTCGAGGACCCTGACTGAAATGACGCTGGTCGAGCGCTCCAGCCTGCTCGACACCGTCGCAGACGCTTTTGAGGCAAGCGCGGACGAAGCCAAGGAGGAAGGCGATGCCACCTTCGTCAATAACTCGTTGTGCGTCGCGAACACGATCCGCGGCATGTCCGTTAACCTGAACCACAACAATTTGGCCGTGGCCGAACTGTTGTTGGAGCAGGGCATGATGCTAGTTCACGCGTACTCCAACCGCAGCGGGCCGAAGACGTTGAATTAAAAGTGAATGGGAATCTCACGCATCTTGTCGATTGGAGATGCGCATCGTGCGGATTTGGTCGGCAAGCACGAGTACTGCTTCATTTGCTCGTCCGACACCTCGAGATTCCGCGAGATGTCTTCCACCAAAGGCGGGGAGCGCATACGGAAATGAAGACAGAAAATATCGAAACATTGGCGCATCCCGGGAGTTTCGTCTTTATATCAATCGATAGGAGTCCATGATGGCCGACGAGAGCACCGTCACAATCCGCGCAAGCTTCTCGACCCGCGAGGCCGCTGATTTAGCGGTAGAGCATCTAGTCCAACAGCAGTGTATTTCGCGGCCCGACATATTCGTGCAGCCTACGACCGGTGAAAACACTTCCGGTTCACGACCGTCTGGAGGCGATGTTTCACACGAAAATGGTACCCGTAACGATGGCGCTTTCTGCGGAGACATCGAGGTTTCTGTCGACATTGCTTCATCTCAGATTGCTGTTGTTCAAAGAGTTTTCGGAGACGTGGGCGCTATCAGGGTTTCAAAAGGCTAATTGCGTTAGTTGCGCGTCGCCGACTGGAAGCGAACTCATCGAGCGAACCATTTCGGGCGTGCTTGCGGTCAGGCCCCCTACCGGCGGCCTCCGAGCGGTGAAGTGGTCACCCTTACGATCAATGGATCCCGGCTAAGCGGCTGAAGTCCCAGCGTGGGGAACTCCAGCAACCGTGCGGGGTGCTGTTTCGATCGATTTTGCTTGGCGCTGCTGATCGTAAGATTAAAACCAAAGGGAGGAAGACATGAGATTCGAAGGCGTAACGAAATCAGGCCACTTCTTTGCTGGTTCGGACCTGTCAATAGTATCAAGAGCAGGCTCGGCCGGTTTTCCCGCCTCGGGAGATGAGGTGATCGTTGAATGGCCAAGCAATGCCCGGACCATGTTCACTGTAATCGAGGGCAGTCGTCACGCGCTGACGATCGCCGACGGCAAGCATCGATATTCGCTCACCCATGCCGACGCCCAAGATGATGTCGAGCCTGCTGCTAAACCTGGTCTCGACGTCCAGGTCTGGGTTGTACGTGCTCAAATATAAGCTTCCGACTTTTGAGCGGAGAAGCGTCCTCTGGAAAATTTTGGGCTTTAGAAAGCATGACTTGAAGCGATGGGCAGGTTCTCCACTTACATGGTCATCGTTCAAGGAAATCATAGTGCCGCCTCGCAAGAACAAGACCGCTACCCTCGTAACCAAGGGTGCCAAGATCGGCGAGCCCGTGCCAAGGGCGATCGTTGAAACGAATACAGCGTCGGTCGGCATTCCACCCCAGGCTGACTTCAGCGCTGCAGAAGAGATCAGCGCCCTGCGCCAGCAGGTCGATACTCTCCATAAGCAGCTCGCTGAGATGACTGGTAGTGCAAAGGCGTCAGCGAAAGCGGCCGCTCGCCAGACCCGAGCGACCGTGAAGCTTTATCCCGTCTCATCACTGATTGCGGTTGCCGCGGTTGCCGGGGCGTTCGCTCTTGCAGTCGCGGGGCTTCGCTCTGAACCTTCACGGACCCGGTACGAGAGTACACTCGATGATTTGCGCGATCTGTACGATCGAATTCGCGATCGAATTTGACATAGGTCGTTGCGATTTAGCCGGTTCTCCGACACCCTGGCTGTTGCAAGCGAGTGGAAAGCGCATGCTCGAAGGCATTATTCGAAGCTCACTGGAAATCGTCACTCGTGCGGAGAGGCTGATCGAGAACGCGAGACGTCTTCTCGCCAGTGGAAGTCTTGACGACATCGAGGCCTATCAGATGCATCTGGAAGTCGAGCGCCTAACGGACGTGGTTTTTGTCGTACACGAAGCCGCACGGTTGGTTCAGCGGAGAATTGAGCAGCACGCCGAAATTGCGCGGCGAGTGTTCATTCAGGCCACTCTTCATTAGGTGATTTAGAGACCTGCTAGCCTCGTGCCTTTTTACGGACTTCCCGGCGTGGGGGCTCGATGAAGCTGATGCTCGTATCGTGGAGTTTGTGGCTCTTGCGCCCTTCGCAGCTCGTCAAGATCGTAGGGTTCGCAGCCTCTTCTGGGCAATGGCTTCAGATGAAGCCAGAGTGACTGCCAAATGGAACGTCATCGTCATCAAGATTGCCAGCGCCGATCCGCTCGCTCTCGCCCGACAACCGTTCCGCTGTGTGTTCAACATCATCTTCACGACTTGCTATGTGTCTCTCTTCCGAATGACCAGCGTCGCCGCCAGACGCTCGGTGTTCGTCATGAGGCATATGTTTCGATGCTGGTGAGAAAAGGTTCGCATTGATAGCTGACTGCCTCTCGGCAACCCACGCGATGTCTGGCTCGGCGATTGAGACACTGTGATCGATACGCGTCGCTGCCGATGATGCTGTTGATGAAACTTTTGAGATTTTCTCGACCATAGGGCCTCCCGCTCACTGCCACCTTCCTAAGATGGGGATTGTGACGCCTAAGGTAAACAGAAGATGCTTGGTAGCGGATCGCGCGGGAAGCAACGGGATGGGTATCCTGCGCAATTGGGGGTGCTCCACGCGATCCTGAAACGTCCATATCGAATCTGCCTCCCAATTAAAAGAACCAAAAAGTACTGTGTCTGTGGACGTTGGCCCTCGGTCGTAGGTTGCCGTATCGATGGACGGTCCGGATGACCATATCTGCTTGGGTCATCGCTCATGATAAGCGTTGGTTCTCTCGGGAACCAACGGCCGCACCGAGCCCGGCCACGCATTCTTGTATCGCCGACCTGTCCTCCACCTTGACACCACGAGCGCCTGCCAGATTGGATCTGCTCACGTCTTCGGCCGGGCTGGTATTCAAAATATGACGATCGCGCGCAAAGCCGATTTGATCGGCTTTACGACTGATTTGTGATCCATCGAAATCTAGTAGAATCTGTCAACTTTTGCCGTTTCTCCGCCAGGTTGAGGCGTTTTTGTTGCACTACTGCAACGGGATCGCAGTTCCGTCAGTTCAACCCATGTTTGCTTGTGAGCGCCACCTGTACAAACGGCGCGGAACGACACACTATACAACCATAGGCCGCACGCGAATGGCCCGAGAGGCAAAGATTCGGCCGGAATTTCGTTTTTCGCGGATTTCAAGAGATTACCATACTAGGAGTGCAACTTTTAGGACATTTATCGCAAGCCCCCAGCGCGACGAAAACAAGGAGTGAGGGCCCCATGAGAACTCTTATTTCGCTGATTGAAATGATCGAAGCCGCGTACGACGAACGCATGATGAAAAATGTGATCAAGAGCTTTGGCAATGCCTACGGTTTTGACCGCTTCGCATATTTGCAGGCAGTTGGCGCCGACGTTCGCACGTTCAATAACTATCCCGCCGAATGGCAGGACATATACATCAAAAAGCGCTACTCACGGATCGATCCTGTGGTGACGGAGGCTGGTCGGCGCGCGGGACCTTTCTCATGGACGGCCGACAACTGGCAAGCTCGGGGAACGTCCGAGGCTCGCCGCTTCCGTGATGAGGCAATCAACCATGGCATTCGCTCAGGCGTCACCATTCCTGTCGGCGGCACCTACGGCGCGAGAATGATGTTGACCTTCGCGTCGTCACGAAGCGACGCAGATGTCACGATGCTACCAACCCCGCAAGACGCCGTCCAAGTGATCATGGCAATTCACTATCAACTACGCATTCTGGCCGCCTCGATGGTCGCTAGCCCAAAGAAGCACCTTTCTGCGCGAGAAATGGTCTGCCTGACGTGGGCTGCAAAAGGTAAAAAGGGCTATGAGATCGCACGCCTGACCGGAATAAATCCGAGAACGGTCCAGCATTATCTGGACAGTGCGCGTGAGAAACTGGGAGCGGCGACACTCTCGCAGTTGGTCGCGATCGCCAAAGATCTCACACTGATCTAGTGCCAGCCTTCAGTAGGCACGGACGAATCGACATTCATTGAAGCCAGATTATCGTGGCCGCGAGATAGACGAAGCCTTGAAAGTGGGTGGCTCTACGATCGTAGCGCGTGGCGAAGCGCCGGAAGTGCTTCATTCGGTTGAAACACCGCTCGATGCGGTTGCCATCTATGTAGGCGAGTTCGTCGTGTGGAATAATGATCTTGCGCGAGCGGTTTGATGGGATGAGCGCCTCGGCTCCCATGGCGGCGATCGGTTCCCGCAAGTTATCGCTGCCATATGCTTTATCGGCAAGCACGGCATTTCCTATGGTCCTCCAGAAGCGCCGGCGCTTGCGTGATGTCGGCGACCTGACCGGCCGTGACGATGAAACGCAGCGGCCTTCCCAAGGCATCAGCCAATCCGAACCAGTGCGCCCGGAATCACCGGCTTTGCCGGGCAATAACGACCCGATTTTTGCACTGACTATCGCTGAATTCATATCGTCCTGCTGTCATCAGGACACCTCCGTGCTGGAACACGGTCACCTTGAATTAGCCTTTAGGCGATTTGGGAATCCTGAATGTCGATTGGCCCTATCCCACTCTTCAAAAGTTGCCTGAGTCAATGACTTCTAAAAAGCCGCAGCCAACAGAAGCGTTTGTATGGGTGTGGCTATCAGAAAGCTCCGACCCCCTCCGCAGCTGCACGCTCGATGCAATTTGGCGGTGAATGGTTTCTTCTAGATCTTAGGAAGCGACAGCAAGTGTAATGGCCCTTGCCTAACAGGGCAGAGCTAAATGTCGGGATTTCCAAAGGCGGCGATCAGCGCAATAAGCTTCGATCGCGCACGGCGCGGTAGTCCAAGAAAGGCGTCGACAAGGCGCTGGCCTTCACTGGTCGCGACAAAGTCGATCCTGGCGTCGGCCTTGGCGATGTAATGTTGCGAGTTGCCCTTGCCGGGGGGCGGAAGCGTCTCGAAAAAATACGCTACAGGAACATCGAGGACTTCCGCTATCTCATACAGGGCCGACGAACTGACGCGATTGACCCCGGTTTCGTATTTTTGAATTTGCTGGAAGGAAATACCCACACCGCTTCCAAGTGCGACCTGAGACATTCGCAGTTGCAAGCGTCGGACGCGAATCCGCCGCCCCACCTCCAGGTCAACGGGATGTAGTTTTTCCCGATCGCTGTTATGTTGATTGGACACGTGTAACGCGTTTGTTGCCTGTTGTGCCATTTCCCGCTCCCACTTGGCCCAAACGACGCGTCGCTGGGCGAAGATCCGATAGCCGGGGAATTGGAAAACCGTGTCTAGACAGTCCCCATGACCTTCGGCGCGAAGCCTCTTGTATGCGTCACGGGTTCCCCGACCATGAAGCGATCGGATGTGGTGCGTCGTACGACGCCCAGCAAGTTCGACAGGGGTTTCCACGCCCCAAGGAGGCATCCGGCCTCCTCGATGAAAACAATACGAAAGCAACCGTTGCTTGTAAATGGCATTTCTTTGGTATTTTTTCATGACAGGTCGTAAGCGAGACCGGCAGTCATTAAACACGGTGCGGCCGCGTTAGCTGTACGACAAGTCCGAGAAGATAGGCCAATAGCTCCAAATCTTCGCTTCCTGGATATCTCAGCGAGATCTCGACGACGGTCCGCCTGAGCGCATCGGCTTCTTCATAAACCAACGATTTCACCAATTGCTCCGCCTCTGGGGCATCCAATAGCGATCCTGTCCGACGTATCATTTCCTCTCTCGCGCCATTCAATTCCAGACCTACGCCATCTGCTATCGGCCTCGCCCACGTGTCTTGTAACAGCGTTTACGGGCAACAGGAGCATTAGACATATCTTTCTATGCAACTGTTTTATCTCATATTTATTGCCAGCCCGCTCCGGATCGAGTCTCGTCGAAAGCAAAACTAGACTATGCCCGATAAGGTCGGCTGGCACACCTGTAGAATCTTACATAGACGATTGCCTTCTTATTGAACCAACTCCTTTTCTAACACATCAGCGACATTGGACACCTGCTCTCAAATACTCGCGCGTTTGTCATCGATACGGTTTCCGCATCGAGTGCAGGCAAGGATCGCCATCTGGTGGCACTCAACTTTCGTGCCCGCCAACCGGGCACATGCATGGACGAAGCTCCGGATAAATCCATAATATGGATGAATGTTCAATTTTGGTTTGCTATATGACCTCCTCCACGATACCGGTTCTTAATCTTCACGGGGACGCCTACACGCGCGGATATCAACATGGAGTTGCATTGAGACTTGCGATCCGGGCTGCGGCTGAACGATCAAGGCGCACCCACGTTCCAGGAGGCGTGCAGGGGGCGAGGCGATTGGCGGGCCAATCGTGGAAGCTGATCGAAACCGTTGCTCCTGACATCACGGCTGAGATGAAGGGTATTGCCGAAGGAAGTGGATTGGCCCCGTTGGATGTCTATCTCCTTTCTGGTTTCGAGTTTTTCAACGATGCGTCTCCAGCCGGCTGTACGACGGCCGCTATCGCGACTGGCAGCGGCGCGGTCGTTGCGCAGAACTGGGACGCACCGCCAGGTACGGAAGAGCAACTGGTGTTACTTGTCCACGATACCGGCGACGACGGGTTCGCCATGATCACCACACCAGGGACGCTCGGATGGGTCGGCATGAACAGATCAGGCTTCGCCTTCGTGACCAACGACCTCATGCTTGATACGGCAGAACACGGATTGCCAAGCCTTGTTGTCAGGCGCCTCCTTCTGCGCGAAAAAACAGTTCGCGCGGGCCTTGAGACACTCGCGCGACACGACCATCGCGCCGGTCGTTGCTATTTGCTGGGCGATGGAAGGGGCGAGGTCGCCGGCGTCGAAATCTCGCCATCTATCGGCTCCGTCTTGCTACCAGGGCACCCGCTTGTCCACACCAATCACCCTGTCATTCCCGCCCTGGCGACCAGGGAAGATATCGAGACCGTGGCGCGGGTCTATCCATCCAGTCGCGAGAGACTGAGCTATGCTCACCGCCGTTCGGTCCGGGACGCGAAAGATGTCTTCCAGCTGCTTGCCAGTGCGGAAGGAGCACCTGATGCGATATGCAAATCAGCATCCCAGCGGGAACCAACGCAGACGGCGTTCTCCGTTGTCTTCGACTGCAGGAACACCACCGCTTCGATCTGCATTGGCCGTCCCGACCGTGGGACATATCGCGCCTTCGACTTTTCGTGTATGGCGACGGCCTAGGCGACGCTGACCGCGCCCGCTCCGGAACGCCGTGCAAAATCGGCGAAGCGCGCCGCCAATTCGTCGGCCCGCTCGTCGCATTCGTCCGGCCGGTAGGGACGGCAGTCGTAACCCAGAACGTCCCTCATGATCTCGGCGGAAGCATCGGTCGTTCGAACGGTCCCGTCGTCATCGACGCTTTCGATACCATCGTAGCGCTGGCAACGTCGGTTGATGTCTATTGCCTGATCAAGCGTCAGTCCTTCTGGAAGATCGACCAGGAAACCCGTTGGCGACACCCTGATAGGATATCCACCGACCAGTCCCAGAGGACCCGGTCCATGAACGACCTGCCCCCCTCGGGCGGCAACCGCGTGCAACATCGCGGTAGCCGATGATGCGGTGACCGACTGACCCGCCAACCCTTTCACGCGCCGGAAGCGGCCTGCGACATGCGAGAACAGGGCCGTATGGTCGATGTCGTTAGCGTCAAGCCTGGCGCCGTCGACTAAGATTGTCAGATGGTAAGGAGCTCCGTCGGTCTCACCGGTGCTTGGCATCCTGTAGCTCATATAGTGTTGAGCGAACAAGCGAACATCGACACGCGCGGGATCGCACTTCAGCATGTAGGCGGCGGCAAGTCTTATTCCCGGCACCGCATTGGCAATGTTGCCAATACCAACCGCTGGTGCCAATCCTTCCGCGGCAAGCGATGCGTTGACAACATCGGGATAAGCGGCGTTGACAACGACAGCAGCACAATCGGCAAGTCGCACTGCCTTCATCAGCCGGCGAACCAGAACCTGATGCATGGGCGTCCAAACGCCACCTCGCGCCATGTCCAGCCGCCTGTAGGCTTCCACTGGCAATTTGGTGATCACCCACCAGCTGTGCCGCGTCGTGGCATTGAAAATGATGTCCGGCTTGATTTTACCCAGTCGCTCGGCGGTCTGTTCGACGTTCATGAGATCGATGTGAACGACATCGATCCTGGGAACCTTGCCAAGGTTCATCGCCGTATAGCGTGCCAGGTTGACCCGCAGCATGGCGGTTTCCGGTGATCGCGCCCCTACGGTCAGTGAATAGTCACGACCGCTTTGAACCAGGAAATCCAGGACATCACCGCCAAGGACGCCGCTGCCAAGAATTAGGATATGCGGTGTTTTTGCATTCGTAGTCATCACGATTTTCTCCCTTCGCCGTCAGCAATCATTGCGTGTTGTGACATGTTGTGTTCATTTCTGGGTAGCAATCTGACTCCTTTTACTTTAGATTGCAATATGATTATCAGTATCCTCATAGGTTGCTCATGTGCCTCCGACCTAACCCGAAGCCAGGCCCGGAATTTCGTATCGACCTCGCGGCGGTCGAGGCCAATTACCGCCTGCTGAAATCCTTGGTGGGGGCGGAAACCGAAATTGCGGCCGTGGTGAAAAGCGATGCCTATGGATTGGGAGCCGCCGCTATTGTCCCGACACTTGTCGAAGCGGGGTGCCGCCGCTTCTTCGTCGCGGATCTTCGCGAGGCAGTACATGTACGACGAGCGCTCGCAAGCGGCGCTCATATCTATATCCTGTCGGGAGTGCAGTCCGACGAGCTTGACGCTTGCCTCGGCCACCGTCTGACACCGGTCTGTCATTCGCTTCCGGATGCAGTGGAAGCAGCCAGTCGCCTTCCGGAATTCGTCCTCAACATCGATACCGGGTTCTCGCGTTTCGGCCTGACGGTCACCGACGTGCAAGCTTTCGTGCACATATCGCGCCGCGTCCCGGATCTGGCACTCAGCCATCTTGCGTGCGCAGACGTGCCCTGCGATCCTACAAACTGCCTTCAACGTGACCGCTTCGTTGCGGCCTGCGAGATCTTGCGTCCCGTCAGGCGAAGCCTTGGAGCATCTGCCGCAATCTGGCTCGCGCCACGCTTTCATTTCGACGTGATGCGCGTGGGGTCGGCCCTGTACGGGTTAAACAATGCGGGCATCACACCGACGCCTCTAATGCCTGTCGTACAATTGTTCGGACGACTTGCCGAAATCAGGACCGTGCGCATGGGCGAAGCTGTCGGCTATGCCGCAAGCTTTCGAGCAAAGAAATCCATGCGGATTGGCATCGTGGCCCTTGGTTACGTGGCGGGCCTTCCATGGTCGGCCGGGAACGCCATTGACGGCGCGATTGAACACCACCCGACACCGGTCGTCGGTCGCGTCGCCATGGAGTACGTGGCTGTCGACCTCGAGAATGTGCCGGCGGCGCTGTGTGTACCTGGGCAAGCCGTTGAGTTCCTGGGCCCGTCGCGGTCAGCGGAAGCCCTCGCAGAAGCAGCCGGCACCATTCCCCAAGAGCTGCTCACCCGTCTCGGATCGAGCTGCCCTCGAAACTACGCATCTCTCGATCCCCCAATGGCACGGAAGGATGGCACATGAGCAAGCATCGACTGGGAGCCATCTTCGTTCTCGGGGCTGCGATCCTTTGGAGTACAGCGGGACTGTTCATGGGATTTTTGCAGCAGCTTGACGCGTGGACGATCCTCTTCTGGCGCAGCGCGTTCGGCACGATTTTTGTCGGCGTCGCCACGGTTGCGTCGCTTGGCGCCACGCCACGCCTGGCTAGTCCCGGATATTCCTGGCTAGCGGCCACGGTCTGCTCGACCCTTGCAATGGTGGCTTTCATTCCGGCACTCCGTTTGACGTCCGTCGCCAATGTCGCGATGATCCATGCTTCGCTGCCCATCCTGCCTGCGCTCGCAGCCGCCGTAGGATTGCGGGAGCGGCCTTCACGTGCGACGCTGTATTTCTCCGTCTTGGCTCTTATCGGGACCGCAGTGATCTTCCTGGGTTCGGTCGGCCAAAGTTCGAACCAGTTCGGCAATTTGCTTGCATTCTTGATGACGGCGTCTCTCGCTGTCATGACAGCGGCATTGAGAACTCACAAAGGATCGGTGCTCTCGATCGTCGCCGCCTCGAATGCCGCGGCTGCAGCCGTCGCGTTGTGTCTATCGCCTGGCGTCTACCTGGACGTGACGCAAGCCTCCATTCTCGCCTTGTTTGCGCTGTTGCAGATGGCGCTGGGACTAGCGCTTTACAGCAAGGGCGCAAGTTTGCTCCCAAGCGCAGACGCAGCACTCCTGTCCTTGATCGAAGTCCCATTGTCACCGCTCTGGGTCTGGCTTGCTTTCGACCATCCGCCAAGTGGCCCCAGCGTCTTAGGTGGCCTGATCACAGGTGCCGCAGCGGCTGGTTCCATCGTGACACGGCTTTGGCGCGGGCAGGAGGATGAAACGAGACGAGAAGACAGCGTTCCGGCAGAGTCGTCATGACGAAACCATCGTACCGCCTCCAGACATTGCAGGACCTCGCCCAACGTTATCGAGGCATCGTCCTTGACCTCTTCGGTACGGTTCATGACGGCATCGAGCCGTTTCCCGGAGCGCTCGACGCTCTGCATCACTTACGGGAGAATGATATACGCGTCTGTTTGCTCTCGAATTCGCCGAGGCGGCGTTTTGATGTTGCAGCCCGGCTTGTCGACATGGGGATCGATGCACCGCTTTACCGGGGCCTCGTGACTTCGGGCGAACTTGTTTTCGAAGATCTATCCAGCTCATCCACGCCCTTGTCGGGCGGGCGCCACTTTTACGTTGGGCCCGCCGATCTGGCGAGACTTCTCGATGGATCGTACTGCACGCGAACGGAGCGGTTAGCCGAGGCTGACTTTCTTCTTTGCACCGGCATGCCCGATGACCCGAATGACCTGGCTCTGGTTCTAGACGATGCGCGAGCAATGGACCTCGTCATGGTTTGCGCCAACCCCGATCGGCAGGTCATTGTCGGTGGCACGCGCATCGATTGCGCGGGTATAATCGCCGAAAGCTACGAAGCGATTGGCGGGCGCGTTTTGCCGTACGGGAAACCGGACGGCAGGGCGTATCGGCGAGCTCTATCGATCCTGGGTTTGCCGAAAGAGGCGGTCCTGGCAATCGGAGACGCGCTCGAGACCGATATCTCTGGAGCCAAGCGGGCCGGGCTAGATGCCGCGTTGGTCCTTACCGGCATCCACCGGGAGGAGCTTGTCGATGCAAGGACAGGCCACTTGATTAGGCACAAACTGGACCGACTGTGTCGAGACGAGCTGCTCGCCGCAGATTTCGTCCTGCACGCGTTTTCGCACGAAAAAAAGGTGCGATGAAACTAGCGGCGAGGCGGAACCATTGCTGCTGCGGCCGAGCCTAAGCTCTGCTCGTCAAGCGGATTAAGATGGAGCTCAATCCTGCGCACTTCGTCCTGTATCATGCTGACGAGATCAGGAAGCCGCTCGTCCGATAGTCTTGCGCTTGTCAGGTTGATCGCGATCGACGCCACAGCGTCACGCCCGGGCGGCAGAATGGGGACGGCGATCGCGGATATGCCGGCGACCAGGTCTCCGCGGTCAACGGCGTATCCGTTCTGCCTTATCGCAGCCAGGCTGTCCTTGACCTTTCGCTCCGTCAACGACCCGTATTGCTTGTAGAGGGGCGCATTCGTGGCAGCTATAACACCTGCTTCGGCTGGCGGAAGGAAAGCAAGGATCGCCTGGCTCGCAGGCCCCACACCCATCGGGATCTGGCCACCGATATGGCCGGTCAGGCTGTCGATCACATAGGTGCCCTGCTGGCGATCAACGCAAACGGTGTTGAAGCCGGCCCTGGCCATGAGAAACACAGAGTCACCGGTGGAGGCGGACAGTCGCATCAACGCCGGGCGAGCCAGCACCCTTAGCCCGGTACCATCGGCCGCGGTCGCGCCAAGCGCGAACAGCGCAAGGCCAAGTCGATACCGACGGGTTTCCTGTTCCCGATCGACGAACCCGTGACGCTCGAGAGCCGTTATGATGCGATGCGCGGTCGGCTGCTTTAGCCCTAGCGCATCGCCGATCATCGTCATTGTCGCGCCGCTCTGCCCGGCGTCGCCTAGGAATTTCAAAACCGCGACGGCTCTATCGAGCAACTGTGTTCCCGTCGCCGCGGCCTCGTCCTTTGCCATGTCACCCTCATCCGCCCCTGTGTCGAGGGAGTCCTAGTATCAGTTGGCAGCTTTGTAAAACGACTAGGATGGGTTGCAAAGAGCGTTGAGCAAATCAGCCGTGGTCGATTCACGGCCAAAACCACGGATTGTCTCGGCGATCGCCAATATCTTCATCTTAGAAATGGGCAGACGCGAGGTCAGCGCTTCGAATTTGTGTGCGAGCTCCTCACCGCTCATCGGGTTGGTCGGCTCGCCTTTTGGACGGACAACTTCGAGTGCGAAGCGCCGGCCACCCGAGACGATCGAGAGCGTGGCAGGCGTCGTGGACGGAAATGCACCTGCATATCGCGGATTGGTTTTCAGCGTGACCCGTGAGGCGAGCGCAAGGACGGCGGAGTCTGCGAGATAGCGGTCCTCCAGCGGCAGCAGTGCCGCTTTTCCGTGAAGCAGTGCCACGGCGACGCAGAAGGGAATGCTGTACTGGGCGGCTTCGTTCGAGGTCGGAGCCGGCTGGTTTGGAAGGGTGAGTGCTCTCTCGAATGTCTCGACAAGGATCTCCTCGATCTCGCTGCCGACGAGCAAGTGCTCCTCCTGCAGGAGCAGCGCTGCATCGATTGCCGCATGCGCCCATCTGCAGCAACTGTAACGCTTGAAGTAGGCTTGCTCCACGGCCCATGACCGGTCCCGATCAAGAAGCTTCGTCCTGTCGTAGACGGAGGCTTCGTCCAACAGATCGATTGGACCGGTGTGGCCGGCCGCAGCGAGAAATGCGGCTTGAACGCCGTTGGCCGCCGCCCACGGTATCCCTTCCTTCACTGTATGGCCAAGGCGCGTCCAGCCTGTCGCGTATTGCCCCGTTGCCGTCTGACCTGAGATTGCCATGGCCTGCGCGGCGACAGGAGCGGAGCACCCGAGCAGCCACGCGGCAGCAGCGGCGGTGCCGTAGCCACACCAAAGCCCGCTGTCGGTCGTGCGCAGGGCGTTGACATCGCGCGATGCGGCCACGCGCACAGCGACCTCATAGCCAAGAGCGATTGCCGTGAGCAGCCTCGAAGCCGACAGCGCGCGGTCGCCGGCGAGGGCGAGAACAGCAGGTACAATGGCGGCTGCGGGGTGACCGGCGGCGCCGCGATGACCGTCGTCGAGATCCAGGCTCGCCGCATATGTGGCGTTGACGAAAACGGCCCCCGGGGCGGTGAGTTGCCGACCTGAGAACCAGACCCGGGAGCGACCGCTTCCCCATACGGCCGGCGCGGCGTCGAATGACGCGCGACCACCTGACGTCATTGACCCAATCGCGGCCACTCCGATCGTGTCGAGCAGTGTCCTGAGCGCGGCTTGCTGCACGCGATCGTCGACCGTGTCTGTCGCCAAGCAAAAGGCGGCGAGTTCAGAAATGACATGGGGCATAGAGGCGACGTCCTTTCGTTGCTACCACAGGTCGTTTCCAAATTTCGAACAGCTGTGGCGGGATTGAATGAATTCGAATTTGATTCTCTATTAGTATCCATATTATGGATTACCTGTACTTCGGTAGCAATGGGAGGATGACAAGATGAGATCGCGAGACCGAACGGCCTTCAGCCTGAAAAGGCTTGAAATAGCGGCATCGGCGCCGGTGGAGTTTCTTGTCGATGGCCGGAAGGTCACGGCCCGCAAGGGCGAGACCTTGCTCACTGCCCTCAATGCCGATCTTGGACATGTCCGCAACTTTGAGTTTCTTGAAGAACGCAGATCAGGCTTTTGCTGGATGGGCGCCTGTCAGGACTGCTGGCTATGGACGAGCTCGGGCGAACGTATCCGGGCGTGCACCAGCCTTGTCGAAACGAACGATTCGCTTTCCACGTCCGCTCCAGAGGCAGGAGCATGAGCGCGACCGATCCAGTTATCATCGTGGGGGCCGGACCGGCAGGCGTCAGCGCTGCGGGCGCGCTTGTCGAAGCCGGCCAAAAACCGATCCTTATCGACGAAGGCATGTTCCCGGGCGGCCAGATTTTCCGGCGTGCGCCTGCTCCCCTGGCCCGAAGCGGCAAGGACACCTATGGCTTCGAGGCGACCCGCGCGCACGCCTTGGGAGAGCATTTCGCGGCCATCTTGCCGTCGATCACCTATTACCCGGAGACGCTGATATGGGGTATCGAACCCGGTACTATTCATCTGGCGCGGAAAGACGGGGCACTTCGCCAGCCATGGACAAGATTGATCGTCGCACCCGGCGCGATGGACCGGATTGTTCCGGTCAAAGGATGGACGGGACCCGGTGTCTTCACGATTGGCGGCGCGCAAATCGCGCTCAAGGCGCAAGCATCGCTGATTGGCGGCGAGGTGGTCTTCGTCGGAAGCGGGCCGCTCCTTTACCTCGTCGCCTATCAATATGCCCGGGCGGGAGCCCGTGTGGTTGCCGTCCTCGAGCACGCTGACCCATTTCGCCATGTGTCGGCTATGGCGGGACTGGTCGCGGGTGGTCGGATCCTTGCAAAAGGCCTCTACTACATGGCCTGGCTTCGCGCACATGGCATTGTTGTGGAGACCCGTGCTGAACCAACCGAGATACTGAGAAATCGGAATGGGCGCGTGTCCGGCGTGCGCTTCCTCAAGGGGACGCGCGAGACGACACTGACCTGTGATGCCGTGGGAATAGGCTACGGACTGAAATCGGAAACGCAGCTTGCCGATCTGCTGGGCGTCGATTTCATATTCGACAGGCAACACCGCCAGTGGTTGCCCAAGACCGATGCCGACGGGCGCAGCTCCGTCAAAGGCGTTTATTTCGCAGGGGACGGGCTTGCAATTCGCGGGAGCGAAGTCGCAGAAATGACGGGGGAACTCGCCGCCCGCGCGTTGCTCGCTGATGAGGCGAGCGCATATGCGCCGCCGGTGTCGGGACTCCGGCAGCGCGTGGCGCGGATGGATGAATTCCGGCGCGCGCTGGATGGGGTGTTCCCATTTCCGTCGCGCATGGCATCCATGTCTCCGGACGACACGGTGATCTGCAGGTGCGAGGGCCTGACAGCCGGGAGCCTGCGCGAGGCGGTGACCACCTCGGGAGAATGCGACATCAACCGGATAAAGGCGTTCACACGGCTCGGCATGGGCCGTTGCCAGGGGCGTGTCTGTGCGCCGATGGCGGCGGAGCTGATCGCGGCGCAAGCGGCAGTCGATATTGCTGCCGTCGGGCGGATCCGGGGACAGGCGCCGGTGAAGCCGGTCCCACTGACAGCGCTAGCGAGACGAACACATGACCAGCTTTGACGTCGCCATCATCGGGGGCGGCCTCGCGGGCTGCTCCGCAGCACTGCACGCCCGCCGCCGGGGCGCCTCCGTCATTCTTTTCGAACGGGGCCGATGCGGTGCACAGGCAAGTGGCGTGAATTACGGGGGCGTACGCCAACAGGGTCGCCATCCCGCCGAATTGCCCCTGGCGCGAAGGAGCCGGGCGATGTGGGAGCGGCTCGTCGATCTTATCGGGCAAGACTGCGAATTCTCGGCAACTGGTCATCTAAAGCTCGCCCGCAACGACGCCGACATGGCGGATCTCGTTGCACATCAACAAATGGTCAGTTCCTTCGGCCTCTCACTCGAGATTCTCGATCGTTCGGATTTGCGCCGGCGTTATCCTTATCTTGGACAGGACTTTGCAGGTGGCTCCCTCTGCGCGGAGGACGGCCAGGCCAATCCAAGGCTCGTCGCTCCAGCCTTTGCCCGTTGCGCACGTGAGAAGGGCGCTGTCATACGCGAGCAATGCAGTATCAAGCTCGCGGTTGCCGATCGGAACGGCTTTCAACTTTTCGCTGCCGGAGAAGATGCTCCCGTCCACGCCCGCCGCCTTATCAACACGGCGGGAGCATGGGGCGCCGGCGTCGCCAAATGGTTCGGGGATATTGTTCGCGAAGAGGTGATGGCGCCAAACATGTGCGTCACGGAACCGATCGCACCATTGGTCGGCCCCAATCTCGGAATCTGCGGCGGCGGCATCTATGTCAGACAGGCGACCGGCCACGGAAGCGTGATCTTCGGATCTGGCCTTGGCACTGCCGACCGCGATGCTCTTCGCGCGCGACCCCTGGCGGATGTGACGATGGAGGCAGCCAGCGCTGCGATTAAGATGGTGCCAGCTCTCGCCAACGTTCTGCTGGTTCGCAGCTGGACAGGCATCGAGGGGCGCATGCCCGACGGGCTTCCGGTCATCGGGGCGAGCCCGAGCACGCCCAACCTTTTCCATGCTTTCGGATTTTCCGGACATGGCTTTCAGCTTGGCCCTGCCGTCGGGGCGGTGCTCGCGGAACTCAGTCTCGAAGGTGGCTCACCGACGTCGCTCGACGGGCTGTCGATGACCCGCTTCGGCGAACCAAAATCCAATTCGGCAGCACCGGTTGCTGCCGTGCGGACCTGATCAGTCTCACAACAAGGAAAGGGAACAACGATCATGAAGACTGCGACACTCATTGCAATAGCCAGCGTCATGGCGCTGGTGGCCGTGCCGTCGATAGCAGCCGATACATCATCATATAGGCTTGTCGAACCCGGCACATTGTCGGTTGCGATCACGGGCGACATGCCGGGCCTGGTCGCTCGCGACGGCAAGCTCATCGGCTACGATGGCGAGATTCTGCAACTCGCGGCCGAGCATCTCGGACTTGCGATCAAACCTGTTCCAATGGAGTGGTCAGGAGCAATAGCCGCCGTGCAGACCGGTCGCGTCGACATTATTGGCGGCAATGTCGCCTGGACCGAACAGCGGGCAGGCACGCTCTCGCTTACGGATCCAAGCGGCTATTTCCAGAATGGCATTACGTCAGGGAAGGACGCCGGTTGGCATACCCTGGCAAATCTGGAAGACATGAAGGTCGGCTCGATGACCGGCTTTTCATTCCTGCCGGAACTCCGACGCATTAAGGGGCTTGAACTGTCACTCTACGACAGTTCCGACGCGGCCCTGCGTGACCTCATGGCCGGACGCATCCACGCACTTGTCGGCGATCCGCCGGTGATCGATTACGCCATTTCGAAGAATCCCGACTGGGGGCTCGTCAACCTTCCCTTCACCGACAACAAGCCTGATTTCCCGCTACTGACCGGCATCGGTCGCCAGTATGTCTTCGGGCTCTCAAAAGAAAACCAAGTGCTGTCGGACGCCATCAGCGGCGAAATCCGCAAGCTCTGGACGACGTGCGAGGTCAAGGCCATCGGCAAGAAGTACGGCAATATCAGCGAGGCGAACTACACGCCGTCGCCACAGAACTTCCGTGCAGGCGTCGATCGGCCCGCCGACTGGGTTCCGCCCGTTTGTGGCCAGTAGCCAGACATTAGCGACCGGCAGATGCCGGTCGTCTCAACCTCGCGCCCTGGAGTTCGCCATGACCGACACCCATACTCTCCTGACTGTCGACAGACTCAACAAATCCTACGGTGCCTTGCCTGTCCTCAAAGATGTCTCATTCACACTTGGTCGCGGCGAACGGATCGCCCTCATTGGTCCGAGCGGCTCCGGCAAATCGACATGTCTGAGGGCAATCAACTTTCTCGATCCGCCGACGAACGGCGATATCAGGATTGATGGCGAGCTAATCGGTCGCCGGGCTGACGGCAGGCCCATGACCGACGCCGAACTCGCACCGCAACGCGCCGAGATCGGCATGGTGTTCCAGCACTTTCACCTCTGGCCACATCTCTCCGTCCAGGCAAACGTCGCCCTTCAACCTCGAAAGGTTCGTGGCCTTGCCGCGAACGAGGCTGCGAAGCTGGCTGATGAGCTGCTTGCAAAGGTTCATCTCGGCCATAAGTCCGGAGAAATGCCGTCCCGCCTGTCTGGTGGACAACAGCAGCGCGTGGCCATAGCCCGCGCTCTCGCACAGCAGCCAAAACTCCTGCTTTTCGATGAACCCACCTCCGCGCTCGATCCGGAACTGGTGGGCGAGGTGTTGACTGTGATCAAGGAGCTCGCAAACGAAGGGCGTTCGATGGTGCTTGTTACCCATGAGATCGCCTTCGCCCGGGAAGTTGCCGACAGAATTCTCTTCATGGACGGCGGCCGCATCGTGGAGGAGGGCCCCAGCCGTCGAATACTCGACCATCCTCGCGAACCGCGCCTTCGCCAATTTCTGTCCAGCCTGTCACTACCGGAAGGACGTCCATGAACAACGCCATGATGAACAGAATTGTCGATGCATTGCTGTCCGGCGCGATCGTGACGATCGAGGTCAGTCTTGGCGCCCTTGCACTCGCCATGGCAATTGGGCTGACGCTGGCGACAATCGACAATCTTGCTCGTGCCCGCGCAACGGCATTTGTCATCCGGGTCTATGTGGAAGCACTCAGAAACGTTCCAAGCCTGACCTTCCTGTTTCTGCTCTATTTCGGGCTGGCAGCCCTTGGCCTGCGGCTTTCGTCGCTGACGGCGGCCATCGCCGGCCTTGGCATGATCGGTGGGGCGGTCGTGTTCGACATATTTCGCGCCGGTTTTCAATCGGTCCCGAAAGGACAAAGCGAAGCGGCGGCCGCAATTGGGCTGAAACCTCTGGCCGCCTTTCGCCTCGTCATCCTGCCTCAGGGGCTTCGTCTCGCGTTGCCACCTCTCGGCAACTATGCCGTTGGGCTCGTCAAGGACACCTCGCTCGTTGCTGCGATCGCAGCGCCTGAAGTGATGTTCAATGCGCGCCAGATCGTCAACGAGACGTTCGCGACTGCCTGGGTCTACGGAGCCGCAGCGCTTCTTTATCTCGCACTGACATTCATCGTCGGACAAGCCTTCGTATTGTTCGAGCGTCGACTGGAGTATTGACATGCAATTCCTTGAGACGATCCTGGCAAATCTTGCCGACTGGGCACCGAGGCTCTCGGAGGCTCTCGTCACAAGCCTGGCCTTGACTTGCGCCGGGTTCAGCCTGGCCCTGGTGTTTGGTCTCTCGATCGAGTATTTCCGCAATCGGTCGGCAGCGTCCATTCGGCTCATTGCCAATGTCTATGTCGCCGTCGCCCGTGGCGTTCCCATTCTGGTGATCCTTTATCTGATCTATTTCGGCTTGCCGGCCAGCGGGATCGTCGTGTCCGCCTTCGCGGCTGGTACGATCGGTCTGGCGTTGGTGTACGGCGCCTACCTTTCGGAGGTTTTCAGAGCCGGACTCGGCGTCATACCTCGTGGGCAACGCGAGGCGGCACTGGCCGCCGGTCTGACACCGGCACAGACATTTCGACTGGTCATGCTGCCCCAGGCGATCAGGCACATGCTCGCACCTCTGCTCGTCAACCTGATCTCTCTTTTGAAGGATAGTTCGATCTGCGCGCTGATCGCGGTCCCCGAGCTGACGCTGACCTCCCGTGCGATCATGTCGGAGAGTTTTCTGCCTCTGCATGTCTTTGCCCTGACTGCCTGCCTTTATTTCGCGATGGCATGGCCGGCGTCGCTCGCTGTCCGTCTTGTCGAGCGCCGTTTGGCAAGAGGGCCAACCCGATGGCGACAACCAGATGCCGAAGCGAACCTTCTGGTCCAGTCCATCTAAAAGCTAAGAGGAAATACCTTGAAAAAATTGATGAACAGCCCGTCGAGCTACGTCGATGAGAGCCTGTCTGGGCTTGTGCTTGCTTATCCCGACCTCGTCCGGTCAGGAAAGACCGGCCGTACGATCGTTCGGCGCGGTGGCGCCATAGAAGGCAAGGTGGGAATCGTGACCGGCGGTGGCTCGGGGCACCTGCCGCTGTTTTGCGGCTACCTTGGCGACGGACTGTTGGACGCGTGTGCGGTCGGCAACGTGTTCGAAGGGCCAGCGCTGCAGTCATGCATCGACGCAATTGACGCCGCCAATTCCGGGGAAGGGGTTCTCCTTCTGTTCGGAAACTATGGCGGCGATCGGATGAATTTCAGCATGGCGTCGAAGATGGCGAATGTGAAAAACATTCACACCGTGCTCGGGACGGACGATATCGCCAGCGCAGGAGGACATGAGCGCGACAAGCGACGCGGCGTTGCCGGCATCGTTCTCGCTTTCAAGGCGGCTGGAGCAGCGGCCCAGGCCGGTCTACAGCTGGAGGAGGTCGCGCGCATCGCGCAAAAGACAGTTGATCGCACCCACACAATAGGAATGGCCTGGAGTGGTTGCAGGCTCCCCTCTGCGGATCAGCCCGTAGTCAGCATGACCGACGGAGACGTCGAAATGGGGATCGGCATTCACGGTGAACAGGGGATCTGGCGGCGCCCGATGGCTCCTGCAGACGTTTTGATCGAGGAGATGGTCGGACGAATTCTAGACGACCGTCAACCGCAAGCACCCGGGCCCCGCGTCGTCCTGATGCTGAACAATCTTGGGGCAACGCCGGTTGACGAGATCTTCATCGCCTACCGCCGTGCCCATGAAATCCTGTCGGGCAAAGGTTTCTCTATCGCTCGTTCCTTTGTTGGTTCATTCGCCACGTCGATGGAGATGGCGGGAATATCAATCAGCGTCTGCTTCGTGGACGACGAAATCGAACCGCTCTTCTCCATGCCAAGCTCTTCACCATTCTGGAGCATCCAATGACCCCCTTGAGTTCTAAAGACATCGTTGCTGCGGCCAAACGCGCCGCGACGGCAGCGCGTACGTTGGAAGCTGAGATCAACGCCGCCGATAGCCGGCTGGGAGACGGTGACACCGGCACCATGCTGGTCCGCTTGCTGGCAGCAGTTGAAATCATCGAGCCTGCGCAGGAGGATCTTGGAACAACGTTCAGGGCGATGGCGATGGCGGCGGCGGAAAGCACAGGATCCAGCCTTGGAACTCTGATCAGCGCGGGACTGCTTTCCGTGGGCGGTCTTCTGGCGTACCGATCAGAGGTTCAGATCGACGAAATAGCAGCGCTACTGACAACAGCCCGGGATGAGATGCTTCTGTTGGGTCGTTCCGAACTTGGGGACAAAACGATCGTGGATGGCATTCACGCGGTCGCGAATGCAGTCCAAACGCAAACGACCAGGCAAGGAGCTTCTCGAGCAGCCTGCGACGCCGCAGACGATGTCATACTTTACTTTAGGGGAAAGCCGTGTCGGGTCGGGCGCGCACGTTTGTGGCCGGAGCGCAGCATGGATCTAGACGACCCCGGCATGGCCGCTTTCGCCCGCATCGTAAAGGCAGTCGGTATGCCGGCAAGCTAGTCCTTCCAGGTCAGATAGCGTCGGATCACGCTCAATAACGCCATGTCGATCACTCCATAGCCCCGCTGAACATGCGGGGGAAGGTTGGAACAGGGGTCAATTCTCAGTGGCAATCAACAGCAATGTTGATTTTTCACCATTGGAACGCTCGCACCAGAAACGCTCAAATTGCCGGCCTTTTTGTCACGGCGCGGCATCACGGTCATCGAGATCGCGATGCCTTATCACTTCGAGCGTAGTCGTCCCGGTTCATTGCACGCGGATTACATGCTGAGCGCCAACCTTGATCGAACGATGCAAGCCGTGAGGCAGGCCGTCGTTATGGAAGAAAACTCATCCGCTGGCTAAAGAGTGAGGGCTATCGAGAAATCTCCATCCTCGGCATGAGCCGCGGTTCCTGGTCGCCGGATTGATTGCCGCACATGATGCGAACGTTTGGAAGGCTTCGCTGTTTCTGACGGGTGGAGGCCTTGCCGATATGGTTTGGACGGCCGCGCGGCTCGGTCTATCCGTAGCAGCCTCGAGCCGGAGATCGTGTTGGCTGATCTCAGAAGAGCATGGAGCGCACTCAATCACGAGAGCTATGTGCATCGTCTGGCTCGGCCGGATCTCGAGATCCAGATGGGTACTGGCCAAGAGAGACGCGGTCGTGTTGCCTGAACTGTCGGAGAGTCTGTTGCGCAATTTGGAGAACACTGGCGGCCGACCGCAAATTCTGAAGGAAAACTGTGGACACTATTCCCTCGGTAGGGTGCCATACATTTTATCCGCCGTCTTTTGCTCGAAGCGGTTTCTGTCTTGAGCCGACCGGATACCGGGTAACTGACTGGCTTGCCTTTACGAACTTGACGAACTTATCCATCTTTGCCATATAGGTACTTCTGTACAGAGGCAGTGTTATGGCATCTCCCAAAACAAAACCCAGCACTAAAGACAGCTCGGCCCGCAGTGATGGACCAGATAGGTCCATGGCGTTCTTTCTGGCGACAGGCGCCGGTGCCTTACCGGAAGGTATGAGCGGCTTCAAAATCAAGGTTCCGGATAATGCGACCAAAGTCCTGTCCGACAAGCCGAAGCGCGTACAGGCACTCCTGCAGCAATATGGTCAGGCGATTTCAAGGAGTCGAACCGCCGGCAAGCGCGTGAGCTTCCGAGTTGACGTCGATCCAGAAGGCGAAATGGTCGTAACTCCGGTCGAAGACGACGCGTTGCCCACCCCTGCGCTGTCTGAGGACAGCATAGCAGATTCTGGACTTGAGCAAGCTCTTGCTGCGGCCCGGGCACGCGGACGCTCGAAAGCCGCAGAAATCCTCGAGCGCCCCAACATGCTCAGCGCTGGCGACTTTGCTCGCCTACTCGGCACCACGCGCGTGACAGTCAATACCAAGCGGCAAAACGGTCAGGTGCTTGGTCTCGACGGCGCCAAGCGTGGTTATCGCTTTCCCGATTGGCAGCTCGATTTCGATGGAAAGCCATTTGCTGCTCTTCCTCTCCTTCACGAGAGACTCGGTGGTGCCTGGGCAGTCTATCGTTTCCTCGTCCAGCCGCATGGTGAACTTGATGGTCTCACGGGTCGGGAAGCGTTGGAGCGCGGACGAACTGAACAGGCGGTCGCGGCAGCGGAAAGCGTTGGACGAGATTTTCGGTAAATGGGAAATGCACTACCGCCTGCCGGCTTTGAAACAGCCAGCCTGCATCTGCATGTCGTTGCCGCGGGGTCAAGGTTCGGCCGCATCTATCTCGCTAGATATCCTGACCCGCTCGGCTTTGGAAAGACACCGAGCCGATTTAGCGATCCGCGGCGCCGGAAGCCCGCCAATCGCTTCGGCGTGCTCTACATGGGCGACACCATCAAAGTATGCTTTCTCGAAGCCGTCCTGCGAGATCAACGCGATGGCTTGATTGGCGATCTCCCCATTGCCGAGTCTGAGCTGCGTGACCGGCAATTTGTGCAGATCGAGGTGAGCGACCCACTGACGATGGTCGATCTGCGTAACGACGGAGCGATCAAGATGGGCGTGCCGACGGATGTTGCAAAATCGTCCAAGCAATCCCTAGCTCGAGAGTGGGCTGTCGCATTCCATGAACATCGAAATCAGGTCGATGGCATCATTTATCCCTCGAGGCTAAACGGCCACACGAATGTCGCGGTGTTCGATCGCGCATCGGCAAGCTGGAGGTTATCGGCGCGACAAGGCTGATACGGGCGCCGGGTCTCGCAAACGTGTTGGATGACCTGAACGTTGCGATTGTCGATCCATGATCGGTCGCGGGGCCAGCGTTGGTTGATAAGCTATTTCTGACCGCCAATCCTCGAAAGATCGATCCTGATGCCCGCCGTTCCGATGTCGTTCGCATCTGAGGGCTCGGCCTCGCTTTGAACCGGCGCCGCATCAGCAAGCCCCTCCTCCGCCGCCTCCGCTTCTTCGGTCGTTCCAGCGATGGTAGCAACCGGATCCTGAGCTTGAAACACGGCTTGCCCCTCAAACTGGCCTGTCTTCCAGGCGTAAACCGCATCGTCGAAGATTTGCGGAAAGACCTCAGCACTTGTGGGATTGCCATACCATTTTCTCACGATCCGGATGATTTTGGCGAACATCTTCGATCCCTTGCGCAGGTTCGCGCAGGGCTCGACCAGATCGGACGTGATCTCGGACATATCCTTCACGCCGACACCGGCCGGAAACTGCGTCACCCCCACTCGGACCACCGCCTGGCCGACATATTGCCGAACGATGCTCATGGCTTCATCAGGCGTTTTCGGCTGGGGAACGAGGATGATATGTCCGCCCGATTTGACGGTGACAGCAAATGGGTTGCTGGAGCCCACTGCAGACACGAACTGCTCGACAATGGCGGGCTTGAGCGCCGCATCGGCGCACTCTTTGATAAAGGCTGGATCCATGACGAGAGCTCCAAAGATCAGGTGTTGAAGGACATAGTGAGCGGCTTGTCGAAGAGCCGAGCCCAGGCTTGCGTGCTGGCGCGCTGTATGGCGATGATGGACGTTCCTTTCGTCCACCAGCCATTTCCGACGGCGACGACGAGATCCGGATCGTGAAGCATCGACTGCAGAATCGGCCAGATGATCAGCTGCTCGTAGCAGATGAGTGGGGCCACCCTCTGGTCGCCAACGGATACGATCGGATTTGCAAGGAAGCCCGCTCGGGCTCCGCCGCTCCTTCCAGTCAGGGGCAACCAGGGCTGCCACATCGAGCCAGGCACTGGCATGCGCTCGCGATAGAGGATCTCAGTTTCGTTAGCCGAGACGCGAACCAATACATTGTCATAGCCTTCCGGTTCGACGACTGCCGCCCCGGCGATGACGTTCAGGTCAGTGCCACTTAACTGCTGACGCCATAGGCGGGTGACCGATGGCGTCCAGATCCCGAGAGCGCTTTCCGGCAGGAGCATGGTGCTGGTGTCGGGCCGCCGCTGTCGGCGAAGCGTTGCAACAAGATCACGATGCCGGGCAAGACTGTTGTCGCGGCCAAGACTGTTTCCGAGCTGCAGGTCAACGCCCTGCCAGCCCTGTCCCATGTTCGGCGCGGTCCAGAATGCGGCGGACCACAGCCAGAAACCGACCACAGTTATGGCTGCAGCCGGTCGATAGCGTGTTGTCATGATCGCAAGACCGGCTGCCAATGCCGCGAGCCCAATCCAACCCCATCCCGGAAAGAGAACACCTGCCGCGGTGAACGGATGCGCCCATCCCACAATCCCGAAAGGTGGAATGGCCATGAGGATCATAGCCGCCAGATATCGGAGGGATTTCCATCCCCCGGATTGGCGCGACCAAAGTGCGGCGTGAACGAAAACGAAGCAGCTCGAGGCGACAAGCCACAAGATCAGCCCCGGCCAGATATCCGATTCATAAAATGCAGCCACGCCTTGTGGTAGACCGCGCGACGCCGCCAGAAAATAGGCGGCCGAACAGGCGGCAGCGGTCCGACGGCTGCGTGCCACGGACCAAAGCGCCGGAAACGCGATCGACGCGGAGGGCCAGGACATGTCCGCTCCAAGCGACATAACCGATCGTGGCACAGGCCGAAGTGACGGCAAGCGGCGGGAACCAATCAGGGCGCATAGGTGAGCACCTGCTTTGCAAGGCCGAGGACACCAGTGGCAGGGACTGGCCCGAAGTATCGCGAGTCCCAGGATCCGGGAAATGGCGAGTAGAGGAACACGAAGCCGGCCGGAACCGTCCCACCTGCATACGGGCGCAATGTCCGCCCCAGGCCGTCCTGAGCCACGAGGTTGGAGTTTGCAATCGGCCGCCCATCGATCGTGATGGCGCTGGCAACATCGATGCGCTGCCCAGCGACGGCCGCAACCGTCTTGATGAGGGGACCAAACCCGCCGGGGCACAAGCCCGATCGAAGGTAGCCTCGTTCAAATCCTTCTGAGATAGCGCCGACCTCTGATGGACAGGCGAACACCATGTCGCCGACTTGAACTTGGCGATCGAGGGGTGCGACACGCCAGAGGCCGGGCGGCTCGCTAGGGGTGGTGTTGATCCGCAGGCCGCCAATGGACCCTCCGAGGATCACCACAAGGGCAACACCGCATGACACTGCGAGGAGAGCGAGCGCCAGACGCCGTTGGCGGGCAACGGCCGGGGTGGTGGGGGTATGAGACATCATTTCAGAGACAAACCTTTCGTCTGGGTTTGCCGCATGCTCTCGGCCTGCTTGAGCGCCACCGCTGTCCGTTCATGCGCAGCCAGTTGCTGAACGGTCCGGATCGTGTCCCAAGCCGACCGCAGCTCTTGTCTCTGCGCCGGCTGCATGCCCGCGGAGGCTACTTCGAATGCCTTCCCGTCCGCAGTCTTTGCCGCAAGCGGCAGGAAGGTTCTTTCTCCGAAGCGTTCCGACACGGCCTTGGCAAAACCTTCAAGCTCAGCCTTCACTTGTCTGTCCGCCAAGACGAACGCGAGACCGGCGGGAATATCGTTTTGATCGATCGCATCGCGCACGCGCTCGAGCACCTGTCTTGCCGATGCGGAGAGGGTGGGGATGTCAAGCGAGAGTTTGGTGCGGACCGCGCGTTCATCGCCCTCATAGCGGCTGGCCGCCTCCGCACGTTTCGTGATGAAGCTCTGTAGATCGCGGGCAAGGGCTGATGCGTTGACAAGCGCTGTATCGCGCGCCTGCTTCTCGGCGCTGCCTGCAAACAGACCGGTCTTCCCCTTGAGCGCGCCGAAGCTTTCCGGCTGCTCGGCAATCCGCACAAACGTCGCGGCCGCAACCGTCTCATTCGCCAGCATCGCGTCAACATTGACGGCCTTGAAGGCGGCGTGCGGCTCCGCAAAGATATGATGGAAGCGAGCGGAAATCTCTTGCCACCTGTCCTTCAGGGCGCGGTCGGCCGAGAGCCGGTCTTCGACCGCCTGAACAATCGATCTGGTGAAGGTCGTCGTGCCTGAGACCATGGGTTTTACCTCCTTGATTGCAGATGTTGTCGATACGGTCGACTTCGCTCCGACAAGGCCGAGCTTTACCGCGAGACGGACAAGGCGCGTGCCGAGCGCGGCGAGTTTCGATGATTGACGGAGGGTCCATTGAAGCCGGTCGTGTGCGAGGGTGCGTGCGACGTTCATGAGATGGAGGCCGCGTGTCTCGGCAAATCGAAGCGCCGCGCGATAGTGCGAGGCGCCCTGATAATCGAGTGTCGTTTCCTTCGATCCGGCACGCGAGAGCCGCTCATGAAGGCGGGCCATCGCCAGCTCCTCGATCGGCACGACCTTCCACGAATTGCGGTCAACCAACTTGCCGTCGGGAAGCGTGACGCGCTGTGATCCTAGGTGCTTGAGGCCGATGCGATCACCGATCTCGGCTTTCGATTCATTCATCGCCCGCGCGAGATCGACACCCCAGACGGTACGCTCCTGGCCATCGGCAAAGCCGAGTGTCACATAGTAACTTTTGCGGTTGCCGGGCTTATGCTCGTAAGGTGCTTCTCCATGGGCTGTCAGCACACCGCCACGCCGTTGCGCGAACTCTTCCAGCCCGACATAGAGTTCAGCCGTCTCCCGGTGGCGCGTCATGGCGACATAGGACAGGTGCCGGTCCAGCGTGCTAGACGCCAGCACCTTGACGCGATCGACGGTGGCGCCTTGGCTCTTGTGCACCGTGGTGGCATAGCCGTGGTCGACATCGGTGTAGAAGCGTTGTTCGACCACGACCTGACGTCGATCTTCGCT
>Ga0247741_1000270_pt1 | contig 32238 bp, 33 predicted proteins | sample UWRJL213509R2_FD_180945 | JGI IMG/M metagenome (GOLD analysis project Ga0247741, IMG submission 180945) | Plant litter microbial communities from Arlington Agricultural Research Station in Wisconsin, United States - UWRJ-L213-509R-2 | ecosystem: Environmental > Terrestrial > Plant litter >... | reverse complement strand
ATTTACTTTTGTATTGCTTATCCCATAAATTTGTTACCCTTTGAATCTTCTGCTATCCTGTACGTATATTGCATATACTGACTTGACGCACTCTATACTACTGTCTATTATTTACTAGACACCTGTATCTCTTTACCCTTACCTAACTGTACCATCGTTTAGACTCAACTCATCTTTACACCTCAAATATCTCTAAACGTAAGATTGTTAAACCAATTACTCAATCACTGGAATACTTGAACATAAGCCCGTTCTTGGAAACCCAGGCCTAACAAAATTGGCGTTGACAGCGTACGGATGGCATACAGGTAGTCGATACAGTCGCACAGGTGTGGGGGAAACCACAATCGTATTTCTCGTACGCTAAGCTGACTGGCTTGGACCTTGTTGAGGAAAACCAATGTCTTCTTGATATCCTCCGGCTTCTCTGGATCCTGACCAGATGGGAGAAGAAGTATCTTGAGGGCGGCGAAGTCAGTTGAGGAATTGAGGGTGAGCACTGAGTATGAGACATTGGGGCGATCATTACTGAGGTTGAGGAAGAACGAGTCATCAATGTCAATAGACAGCTGGGTACGGACTTCACGGAGGGCACTGTCAGTCAAGGTGGCGGATGTGGCGAGGATGGGAATATGAGCGGGAAAGAAAGCTCGAAGCTTGCCAATCTCACAAAAGGCAGTGCGAAAACCTTCTCCCCACTGTGCAATGCAATGGGCTTCGTCAACGACAATAGCGCATATGTCGCGGAAATTGGTACTGGCTAAGAAGTTGCGAAACGCGACGTTTTCGAGGCACATTTTGGGTGATGTAAGGATTCCACGGTAACGCCCATCATGAAGATCCTGAAAGACTTTATCAGAGCATTGACACTGCACAAGAATATGGGAATTACCTTCAGTAGACCTGAGTCCCAGGTATCACCATTGACAGCTGTCGCAGGGATCCCCATCTGCTGGAACTGTTGAGCCTGTAAAAGAGTCAGATTGTTTGCTCCAGAAATTCAAATGAATACTCACCTGTTCCTCCTGCAGAATTTTGAGTGGAGATAGGACCAAAACTTTCTTCTTGTTGTCCAATAACAATGGCATCATGAATGGCATAGTCTTACCAGACCCAGTGCCAGCAATAAGAATAGTGTCAAGGCCCAACAGGATAGCCTCAGTCACATCCAGTTGCCAATCATGTGGGTCACCTCTGAAACGAGCATGAAAGAGCTCAGTGAGTTGCTTGTGAGTATCTGGCGAGTTATAAGCATCGTCGATAGCTGCTGTTTGACGTGCATTGTCAAGATTCTTATAAGAGCACGCAAGCATCTTGACGTGAGAGCCGGCATTGGAGGCAGACATGGCGAAAATGCGATGGGCGCAAAGATAGTGAATGGGCGTGAGAAGCAGATAATGAACGGATGCGAGAATTCCACAGATACGAGAAGCAGAGGGAGGGTAAACACAAGAGGAAAGCACTTTGTTGATAAACAAACGAGCTGCGAACGTGTCAAGGTGACATGCACGTGATCCAAGAATCGTCACAAAATGACGTAGGGAGGGTCGCACGGTTCAAGTGCACCAGACGTAGTAGGCAGTACGCGAGCGCAGCAACGAGGTACTTTCACATGCGTGAAATGCCTAATACGGATGGGTTCGAGACTACAAATCTTGTTATTTACTTCCATGACTTTCAGTGGAGATGATCGTTGCTGACTATGAGCCTTTTCAACCATGCTCAAAATGCTCTCGTGCACGGCGATATCACTGTGACGCAAGTCAATCCAACCATCTACAATGCCAAAGTTACGAATTTTGCTGGTCCTCAAAACAACTACCATGGGGTCCCATTGAAAGGTGCGGTTGGCCAATGTACTTTATTTCGCTTCTAACGCGAGGGTGCGTTGTGTAGGAATAGATCTCCTCCATCAGAACACCTCCCCCGCTGCCCTCCTAGACGCTAGAGCATGGCGTGACCCACCGAGGTGCATGGAGGGAACTTGTGAAGCCATCATCCAAGAGATCTTGGATTGGCTGAAGAACATCACTGGGTCGTCTTCCATTTTATGGCTACGGGGACCTGCTGGGCACAGCAAAACGGCACTGGAATTTACGATCGTGGAAATCTGCAAGAGGGAAGGGCTCTTGATAGGGTCGTTCTTTTTTTCGAACCGAATCACCAACTGCAGCAATGGCGCTTTCCTCTTCGCCACAATGGCAGCTCAGCTCATCCAAGCCTATCTGTCGACAAAACGTTATATCGACAAGGCCATCTGTGAGGACCCTCACATCTTCGACAAGGCACTGGAGACACAAATGAACGCGCTCATTGTTGAACCTATTCAACGCATAGCCACGATAGCTTGTGTTCTCAACATTCTGACGTTTGGCCTCAAGTCCTACCCGACCCTCATAGTCATTGATGGTTTGGACAAGTGTGCTGGCCTGGACGTCCAGGATGAAATTATCAGACTCATCGGCAACTTGGTCCAAAATCTTTGTCTTCCCTTCCGATTTCTCATCGCCAGCCAACCAGAACCAAACCTCTGTGAAGCATTCGAGAAGATCCAGTCTCGCCTCTCTAGGAATTCCCTTTCTACACTGCTCCTCACAGAAGATGCACTGACTCGTCGAGATATCCAAATCTACTTCGAGGGAAAGTTCCGTGAGCTCTGTGCTCGCCATGTCTACCTCCCAGCGGAATGGCCAGGACCAGATATTATCTTGCAGCTGGTGGATAAGGCATCAGGCCAATTCGTTTATGCGACCACAATCATCATATACATCTCCTTGCCAGATGACTGGCCAGATGATTGGCTCGACGTGATCTTGAAACTGTTGGACACACCAGCAGGTGACGCTCCTTATGCGCCTCTTGACCAACTCTACTCGTACATTGTGCTACCCGTGAAGCATCGTGCGGAAATGCTGCTAATCCTTGGGCAGCTCATTCTTGCCAAAGAAATGCTGAATGAGGAGGACATTCTAGGTTCACTTAGGAACTCTACCTCTCAGAGGAGGATAGAGGCGATCCTCAATTTGCGTGTCGGAGATGTAAAGAGGCTGCTCAACAGTCTGCACTCTGTCATTGATGTCGCCAAGGATCTCAAGTTGCTTCATGCATCGTTCCATGACTTCTTGTTGGACCCCACAAGGTCGAATGACTTCGTTGTTAACTTACCAGAAGCTCGTACAAGATTGGGGTTGGCATATATCCGAGCGATCTGTGGCCCCCCTTCAATATGTGGGTTAATCGCTGGCTCTGCCTTATCTACTACTCTCACAATTCACGTCCTCAGTTGCAATCTCTGTTGACTCAGAGCCACCCGGGAAATTCAAACCAGATTTGTCGAATATGCTTCAAATCTTCCAGTACTGTACAGCGGTAGGGCTCTTCGGGAAGCTTGCTGAAGAACTGAATAACGCAGATATCATTGGAGAGTATGAGTCGTACGTCCGCGCAGCACCTTGGAAGAGGTACACTGCTACACTGGCCTTGATGCAGATTTATGCAACCTCTACGGTCCATAATATTTCAGCCTGCCGCTGTTACCTAAAATTGAGTCAATATGATCCAGGAGGCTGGATATGCCAGTTGGGATGATTTCGACATTGAAGCAAGACTGAAAGCATTTTGGGATGGTTACACCTGGGAGGTCATACCGATTTACGACCCAGTTCATCGTGGCTCCAGTGTCATACTGGACATATAGTATGTCAAGTTAATTTGACTTGAACCATGTGTAATCATGCTCACTCTGCTCATTTATAGCCTGTATAGCAGTACTGCCCTAGCGATGGAGGTAAGTACAAGGTAGAAAGTCGAGAACTCAACTACTCTAATAACTGGAACAGTTTTTGATGAACTTATCAAACCGCAAGCTTTCTCACCTGTCCGGAGAGGATCTTTATACTCGTGATATCGTGATAAAGAGTCCTTATGCAGATGGTGTCATTATTTGCTTCCACTTTTCGGGTGAGAACTTGGGGGGTGCCATTTAATTCTTGTAAGTGCCCTCTTGTATCGTATTTACCTGACCTTATTCTTAAATCCTGAACAGGTTTGGTGATAACGACCACCTCTCTATTCCTAGCAATATAATCGAGGTACCTCATTTAAATGGTCCTGAAGAGGAAGCGGAAGTTCAGGCTTGGGAGATGCTAGCAATCGCTTGTTGCCAATGCGAACGGCTAAAGTAGTGTACTATGGGTTCAAGCTTCAAGGGCACGGTAAATAGTGAATATCACGTTTTGGAAGGTTCGTCATTTGACCAAATCGCACCCAAGGCTGCACCCAGATCTGGTGGGTAGCTGCTGAGCTGAGCTGACGAGAACGAGGCCAGACATCAGTAATTCTTGGTCTGGGTCAGGAGTGCTCCAGAGCGCTCTATAGCATCATAGTGTCATAGCAAGGGTCCCCCTGTTCCTGGTCCCCCGCCAAAGCTAGATAGATTGCCGGTGGTGCTATAGAGTGCTATAGAGCACCTCATAGCACAGTGATTTTGCTACATAACACTCCCCACACCTCATGTCAGGTACATTATCCTTGGTTCCAATAGTTGAATATTCTTTTATATCGTCACATGTTTCGTAGTAAAGTTTATAGGTATAAAACAATTATATTGTGACGCTATTACACAGGTGGCAGGTAACTAAAACTACGGGACATCATCAGTGCTCAGCGCACACAGTTCAGCATGGGCGGTATTTATTTGGGCCTGAATCTAAGACGCCTGCGACTTGTAAACGAGCTGATCTGTTGAAAGGGAGGTGGGTGAGTTAGTGATAATTTCGTGGAGGGCCCAACGACACACCTTGTGGGCCTCCCCCTATGGGTCCCCCCTTCCAATTCTCCCCACCCTCAGTCCCCAAACCCACATCCTCATGCGAGGGAAAGGGCACCTGCATTGTTGGAGTTTGTGTCCTGGCTCACACCGCTCACTAGCTGAGCCGACTCAAAGTAGGTTGCACTTGGGGCTAAAATTTGTCATTAGTGTACTTATGCTACATATACAAATGCTTTACTCGCCTGTTTCTGGGTGTCGTACAACCAGAGGGATGGAGGGAGGAAGCAGCTGTGATGGTGAAGAGGCATCAAGCCGGCGTACGAGAGAATCCTGGGACGCCAACCTGCCCTACTCGTAAGACCCGTTGACTTTAGGGCAGGTAGGGAAGGACTTAGGAGGGGATAATTCCTGTAACCAGTGTGGATGCCTGTGAATTTGGTACCACGTGAGGTAAAAAAACCAACAAGCGTGTGAAAGTAAGGACACGGTGTCCTCAGAGAGGTAAAACATTACCTCACGTGGTGTTTTCCGGCGACGGGCAGCTGTAACAGATTTTCCAGAAGGCGCTATATGCGGCGTCGAGGATGCTATAGGGCGCTACATAGCACGCTGAACGGAGTCCGTAGCGTAATGTAGTACCTAGATGCTATAATAGACTATAAATAGCGAATATGTTGCTATGTGTGTAATAGACCCCTGCTATGGCTTGCTAAAAGCCAAAATCAGGAATTACTGATGGATGGTACACAGTGTCAAGAATGTACGCGGCAACTTGCAAATGTTTCTTGAGCCTGATAGCACCACCCCGATATCAGTGTCAGACTACAACCTGAGCTTCCCCGGTGCCCAATCCAAGTAGCTTGGCATCTTATATAGCATTCAAGTTTATGCCTTTGAGTCAACACCGACTTGTCCACTCAGCAAAATACATCACCCAGAAGAGAATCAAACACACAATCTACTCTTGTTCCTTGATCCCCTTAAAAATTGGTTTATCGAGTATCTATGGTGCACCAGGCCTAGTCACTGCTACTTTTGTGCAGCGGCGGAATCGGTCATAATTTTTTTTGAAAATTTATCTCGGGGTTTGCATAATAACATGCCTCTCTAGGATGATTAACAGGTCGAAAATAGTGTTTCCGCGTGTTCTGCCACAGTTTTTTAGCCAGTGTTCGCTGTAATAGGCCTCGTTACAGTGAGAACCCTGAATTTATATATGGTAATACCTCCCATATATGGGTGAAATTAGGGGCATGGCGAAATTCGAGAGGGACCAATTTTTATAACTCCGTCAGTTCTGACGCAAATAAAAAATGGTCACAACATTTTGATCAGCTTACTGAAAGGAGCAATTTGACGTAAGGAATAATAAATCCGGGTAAATTTGACCTTCCTATTTCGGTTGCACAAAAGTAAGGTAGAGGCAATCCATACTCATCGTGTGTCACGTGAAATTCGTGACATTCATGAAGAAATTAAGATGCAAATTAATTGAGGGTAGCTATCGAATTTCTAAAACCACCAAAGTGTTTTAAAAAGCAATTCGGAATTTTTGGCGGTTCCGAAATTCTGAGCAAGGGACCAGGTGATTTGTGATCTTGTTTTAAAGCTGAAGGATCGTTGTCTCGGGTTGTCACGATGGTGGCAACGCTCTGTTCAATTTCGCAGAGTCACGACTCGTCACGGTCACCTGACACACGATGAGTATGGATTGCCTCTACCTTAGCGGTGACTAGGCCTGGTGCACCATAGAGGGAGGTAAGCTGAGTGAAGTTTGAACAGATATTTATAAATGGAGGGCTAGTGGTGTGCCACGGGAACGGAAGTTCGGATCGGTGGGTCGGACGGAAGAAACTTGATGGTTTGTGCTCGATGACATCCAACACTCTAGACCAACTCTAGACCGGTGACTGATCCCTCGATGGACGCCTGAAAGGCCCTCGATAGAGGGCAGTAGAGGGCCAAGGTCCTTGTTTCTGAAGCTGCAAGCCGACTGGTCACGAGTCTACCAACACTCGACATCGGCGTTTTCATTGAAATTGATGCCCTTTCGTCCACATGCTATTCTGACACCTTAAGCCTCTGTCCTTAGCCGTTCCTACTCGGCACCTAGGCTTGAATACTGGAGGTTGACCTACCTTAATGCCGACGGGCGGGCCTAAGCTAGATTGGTACACAAAGGCGAAGGCTACGCTGATGAACGGTTGAAGAAGCAGCCTCTCTCTACAACTCTGGAACGTGATGCTCACCGCTGAGCTCTCGAACACCAAAACTGAAGCTCAAGGACGACGGTGCGAAAATGTGCGTAGCTTACCATCCAAGTATTTATTTTTTGTCTACTTCTCGCCTCACTAAACCGGTATCAATGAACAGGCTGGACGGAGAGTCGACCATGAGGCAAGGAACTTTTGGGAAGGTTCGTCCGTTTCTCATCCGATCTTCCTGTTCGTTTTTCCCTTCTTCGTCGTTGTGGGACATCTTGCTGGCCTTCTACATCATCTTCTTCAGCCAACCCTCCTTACCCTAAGTGGATACTGACCTTCCCTTTCCACCTGTAGACACTAAACATTCCGCGGCCTAAGCGTACGCGTCCTGCTCGGCCAAATCCCAGGTAGCGCCCCATGGCCGAGGTCAAGCTACTCACCAATATCACCCGCGAGTCAGCTGGAGCAACCGGCCTTTGCTGAACATCCATCCGCCGCCGTTGAACTGCCTCAAATGGATCTGGAGCCTCCTACAGTCGCTGCCTGCACCCTCCGGCGTGTGTCCCAACACCTATATCAGCGCCAGCACCACTGGCAGCATCCACATTCATATTCAACCTCCAACACGCCACCCTATGCTCCCAATACACAAACACTTGGATCAGCAATAGATATGACCTAATGGTGTGCTAGTGCTGCCCACTCCTGCCACTATTGCCAGTGCTTAGTACGCGCCTAGTTGTAGCCACGTACCTAGACCACAGAGGAGCATGCTGCTGGACGCTTGGTAGCATCATTCCTCTTTACGAACCGAATCGCCGGCAGTCTCCTCGCTGTGTTGGCACGCTCATCCAAGCTTTTCCGTCGACGAAACGTTATATCAACCCGGCGATTCACGAGGACCCTTACATCTTTAACAAGGTGCTGGAAATGCGGATGAAAGCACTGAGGCCCATTCAACACATAGCCACGATGGCTCGTACCCTCGACGCTGTGGCGTTTGGGTGGATGTCGTATCCAACTCTCATTGGCATCGATGCTCTCGATAAATGTGTCGGGCTCGCCGTCCAGGATGAAATCGTCAGAATGATCGCCAACTTGGTCTAGACTTTCTTCTTCCCCTCCGGTTCCCCATTGCCAGCCGACCCGAACCAAACTTCTGCGAATTTTTCGAGAAAATACAGTCTCGTCTTTGTAGGAATCCACTTTCAACACTGCTCCTCGCAGAAGACGTACCGGCTCGCCGGGATATCCAGATATACTTCGAATGCAAATTCAGTGGGCTCCGCGCTCGGCATTGCTACCTCCCAGCGGAATGGCCAAGGCCAAATATTATCTTGCGGCTGGTGGACAGGGTGTCGGGTCAACCCCCACTATGCAACCATACGTCTCAACAGATGACCGCGTCACATGCATGTACATGACACTTTTGAAGTCCGTACTCTGACGAATAGACTAGCTGACCTGCTGCAGATAATTTGGTGGCTGCGAGGGGCGAACCGCAGGTTCGTGATGAGCAGCTGCAACTTTGCCGCAATAAATTGGAATGTCGGGGGAAATTTCTACTGCAGCCCAACGATAGACTCGAAGCCAGTATCCTTGGGTGGAAATTCTTGACCGAGAGTTTGAATTAATACCCAAGGTAACTAATCCCTTCCACAAGTTATCCATAACGGCGGTTTCGAGCCTAGCCAAACGAGTGGAAAATTCAATTGGTTACCGCTTAATATGTACGGACTATAAATCGGTAGTTGGCATTGCCGCAAAGTGATGGCCCCTAACACGATTATTTTCAAACAAGGAGGTATTGCTATCTTGTTGCTATCGGACCAACACGATCTGAAGTACTTATTCTCGGCCATCGGTGTTCATGGACGGCTTACCGTGGCAATCCTACAATCCGAACCTTTTTTACGCGAATGCTAGGAGTATCACAACCCTCTCATGAGTCAGAATACTCATATCACTGGCTCCAGGCTGTGCCCAGCTGTTGTAGTTGTGATAAGTAACTACTGATAAGCCTCCCATCGTGGCTGAGGTCCACCTTATGTGCCCTCCAACACGTGAGATATAGACCGAGTACGATACTCCTCCTTATCTTACTTCCATGGCTTGTACTCGAGACGATTGTTGCCGATTATGAGTCTCTTCAGCCATGCCCAGAACACTTTCGTGCAGGGTGATATCACTGCGACGCAAATCAATGGAAATGCCTACAATGCTGAGGTTACGAATGTTGTAACCCAACACACCTACCATGTGGCCTCATTGAAAGGTACGTTACTTGGGGCTCAGTTCTGTCTCTTTCTAACCAGGGCGGTTTACGCAGGCATAGATCTCCTCCACCAACGCACCTCCCCCGCTGCCCTCTTGGACTCGAGCGCACGGCGTGACCCGCCTAGGTGCATGGAGGGAACTCGTGAAGCCATTATCCAAGAGATCTTGGACTGGCTGAAAAAACTGACCAACTCGTCTTCTATCCTCTGGCTAAGAGGACCCGCTGGGCATGGCAAAACGGCGCTGGAGTTTACAATCGCGGAAATCTGCAAGAGGGAAGGACTCCTGATAGGGTCGTTCTTCTTTTCGAACCGAATCGCCAACTGCAGCGATGGCAGTCTCCTCTTCTCCACGTTGGTTGCTCAGCTTATTAAAGCCATCCCCTCGACGAAAGATTACATCGACAAGGCAATCCGCAAGGACCCTCACATCTTCGATAAGTCGCCGGAGACGCAGATGAAAGCGCTCATTGTCGAACCTATTCAACGCATAGCCACGATGGTTCGTGTTATCGACATCGTGACATTTGGGCGAAAGTCATACCCAAAACTCATTGTCATCGATGGTCTCGATGAATGTGCTGGCATTGACGTCCAAGATGAAATCATTAGGATTATTGGCGACTTGGTCCAAATTCTTCGTCTTCCCCTCCGATTTCTCATCGCCAGCCGACCCGAACCAAACATTTGCGAAGCTTTCGAGAAGCTTCAGTCTCGCCTTTCAAGGAATTCACTTTCGACACTGCTCCTTACCGAGGATGCGCTGACTCGCCGGGATATCCAAATCTACTTTGAGCGCAAGTTCAATGAAATCCGTGCTCGTCATAGCTACCTCCCAGCGGAGTGGCCAGGGCCAGAGATCATCATGCGGCTGGTGGATAAGGCATCCGGCCAATTCGTCTACGCTACCACAGTCGTCATATACATCTCCTCACCAGATGACCGACCGGATGACCGCCTCGACGTGATCTTGAAACTATTGGAAACACCAGCGGGTGACGCTCCTTACGCCCCTCTTGACCAGCTTTACTCATACATCGTCCGGTCCGTGAAGCATCGCGCTGAAGTGCTGCTTATCCTCGGGCAGCTTATCCTCGCTCAAGAGATATCGGATGACCGGGACATTCTGATGTTGTTGAGTAACTCAACTTCTTCCCAGAGGAGGGTAGAGGTGATCCTCAACCTGCGCGTCGGAGATGTAAAGAGGTTGCTTAACAGCCTGCACTCTGTTATTGATGTTGGCGACGATCTCAAGCTACTTCATGCGTCGTTCCAGGACTTCTTGTTGGACCCCTCAAGGTCAAAAGACTTTTTTGTTAACATACCAGAAGCCCGTACGATGCTGGGGTTGGCATATATCCGAATGATCTGCGGCACTCCTTCAATATGTATGTTAACCGTTGGCACTGCCCTTTATTATTATTGTATTGATGCATCGCCCCCTCAGTTGCAATCTCTATTGGCTCAGGGCCCACAATTTTGATTCGGTCATGCATGCATAAAGCTCTTCAGTACTGTGCGGGAGCAGGGCTCTTTGAAAAGTTTTCTGAAGGATTGCACAATGCAGACATCATTGGTGAGTATGTGTTGTATGTTTGCGCAGCGCCTTGGAAGCGGTCGCCTGCCACAGTGGCCTTGAATGAGATCTGTGAAGTCTTAACGGTTCGTGTATTGATCTTGTTGGTTTCAGCTTGAATTAAGCTGTTATGATGTAGGACCACGGATATGGCGATTTCGACAAATTGAGCATTGATAAAAGATTGAACGCACCAGAAGCTCGCACAATGCTGGGATTGGCTTATATCCAGGCGATCTGCGGCCCCCCTTCAATATGTGTGTTTCCTGATGACTCCGACATCCTTGCTGTACTCACGTTTCACGTCCTCAGTTGAAATCTTCACCGACTCAGGGCCAAACAGAGAATGCAAACCAGATATGTCACCCATGCATGAAGCCCTCGAGTGCTGTGCAGCAGCAGGGCTCCTCGAACAACTTTATGAAAAATTGAATGGTACAGACATCATTGGCCAGTATGAGGTTTATGTCCGTGTGGCGCCTTGGAAGAGGTACCCTGCCACATTGGTCTTAAAGCACTTCTGTGCACTTTTAACAGTCCGTAAATTGATCGTGTCGGCCTTACCTCAAATTGAGCCAATATGCCAGGAGAGCGGATACGCCCGTTTTGATGAACCAGACATTGATGCAAGACTGAAAGCCTTTTGGGATACATTTACCTGGGCTGTTGTAGAAAATTCCAAAGCAGCTGGTCGTGGAGGTCGTGCTATACTAAAGATACGGTATGTCAACTTGATTTGACATCATATCTAATCGTGCTCACTCGACTCGATTGTAGCTTGTGGGATCGTCCTAGTTTTGCTTCGGCGATGGAGGTAAGTAGGACTCATGACAAAGCCCACGGCCGACCTAATCTAATAAATCGGAATAGTTCTTGGTCGATTTATCAAACCGCAAGCTTCCTCACCTATGTAGAAAGGATCAAACTACCAAGCACCTCGTTTTCATGAGTCCTGATTCAGATAACGTTCTCATTCGCTTCGACCTTGGGTCGCACTTTGTGAAGAAGAGTGTGGATCACATAATTGGATTCTCGTAAGACTAGTCCTATTGTATCCTATTTTACCTAATCTTAAACAGGTTTGGTCATGAAAAGAGTGAAGACGATGCACTGAAGATACCCCATCTACGCGGTCCTGGGGGTGAAGGGGAGGTTCTGGCTTGGCACATGCTAGCAATGGCCTGTTACGAACGGTACCAAGCCATGGCAGAACCTTTGTCCAATGAAACCTGGAGACGTGAAAACCTAAAAGACGCGATTTCGACACCCCTAATATCAGCCGTTCGTTTCATTTCACAGGAAACTTCATCTCAGAGGGGGGCGAGGAGCAATCACCCTCACGTGAACGGTCGAGAGCTCTTTGCGTTATTGGGGATGGAACACCACTCCCTACCTAGTACGAGTGGTGTGTTGTTGGATGAATATGAGTGGCATGACGACCTGAGCGGGTCGGGGTAGACCAAAGGGAAAATTGTATAGTGATAATGTGCGTAGGAGAGTAGGAGTTGTAATAAATGCGGTATTACGATCTATATCTATCTAAATAGTGCCAACAGCAGTCGAATACCCAAATGAATGAGCATAAAAGCCGATGAGGCGACTCTAAGCACTATCACTCCATTCATAATGACGAATTAAGAATTGGCGAGGCTGATGCTTGTGGTGAAGGTATTGTTGGTATTGACGACGACGACGACGACGGTGTCCGAGGGAACGGCGTCCGTGAGGGTAACGGGTTCCAATACGAGGTCGACGTGGCTGCTGATCCATTCTCACTAAATTGAGAGGTAGGTGGTTGAGTAGGTGACGACTCGAGAGGTTCTAGCGGTTTACGTAGTGTTGAGAGTCTGTAGATGGGTGAGAGGGGGTATGATTTCGTGGAGTCCGTTGAGTTCGTTGATGAGGGTACGGGTGAACTTCAAGTTGGATGTCTTCGGCACTGAATCTTTGCTCGTACTTATTTTCGTTACTGGACTGGCCCTTGTGCCGTTATTAAACAATGATATTTAAAAACTTCCTCACCTGGCTCATTCCAGGAAACGATTCCGGATCGCATGGCTTCTGCTCAAATGCAAACGTATTCACCAAGGTCCAGAAACAAAGGGATTTTCTCGAGGATTGAAAAAGTTGGTTGTATTGATTAAATAAAGTTGGGGAACTTTGTATTGAATATTTCCACCGAAGTCAACTTCAGTCCACACGGGGGAATATAGACGATTCTGCAATTTGAACCTAGTTGGGTAGACAACTGATTTCTTATAAATTACTCCTAATCATAGGCTCGACCCAGGCCTTCCACCCCTTCTCATACACACCACCTTTCTTTCCGGCATTGACATTTATGGGTATCTGACGACTCCATGCCATAAGCCTCTCGTAGACGTTTCCATCGTAGCAGCCAATTGCACTACATAAGCTAGCGTCGCTGAAATCCCATGCGTCTGTTAGGGCAATGGCGTCTGGGACAAGAGACTCGAGTAAGGTGTTGACGAGCGAGCGGATGGTGTCGAGTTGGACTAGCGTAATACTTCCGTCTTCTACAAAGGAAATGGAGTTGTGGGAGAATGGGGAGGTTATAGTAGTTAGTGCAAAGAGGGAGCGCATATCTGACAAGACATTGACCAGATTTTTTGATGCGGTTGGTGGGAGGTTAGAGATGTACTCGGTGAAGGTGAGTAAGACGTAGTATTCGATGTGGGCACGAGCAGCAGAGATTATGCTCATCATATTCGCATTCCAGGCATCTGCGGCAGGCATCATGGATTCCGAAACACGGAGATCGAGGTAGGTGCTGTAAACAAGCCGGAGCGCGCGGTGGCGGAAGATGGAGAGTTGAACCTCTGAGTAGAGGAATTGGTCATTATGGGTTGCGCGATGCTGCATCTGGTTTGGTGAAGAAATGTAAGCATTAAAACCGTCCGCAATATATGACATCCGTTTGTCGATCTGTTTGCTTGCTTCGAGTAGGCTGATACATTTGAAGAGATACCGTCCAAGCTGCTGCCATAGAACATAGTTTTCGCCTTCAAATGTCGCTGTGGCCGTCACGGAGGACACGATTTCTGGTAATCCGGATGTAGCTAGATAGCCTTGACCTCCACAGCATTTGCGAGCGTCCTCAGCACCATCGGCAGCTGTTTGCGTAGACCACGCTTTTAGACCAGCGGCGAGGTTATGATTGTAAGGCAATGAAGCGTGGTCACCTTTGGTTTGCTGCATTTGCATTGCACGGTACTCGGCGTCGTTTTTTTGCCAGGCAAAGAAGATGGCGTACGCTTTCGAAATGAGGGTCAAGAGTCGGTAGTGCTGAGATTTGTATGTCATGAGCGAGGTCTCTTCCATCCCTATACCGTTCGGGCCAAGACCTTGTTTGCGAACGGTAGAATATCGTGTGGCAATCGTGACCGCCTGCGCCAGTTGGAAAGCGACGCCGCGGGTGATGGCGATTCTGCAATAGACCATAGTTGCGTACGCAGCCTTATCTTGAGGTGATTTCATCACAACTCCGTCTTTCGACACGGTGGTATTGCCCATGAGCATGTCGGTACGAGGGATGCGCAAGCGGTTGAAGACCGCGAAGCCATTACAGGTGCCGTTGTAGGACATTTTCATCCCAAGATCACCTAACTCGATACCGGGCATGGGAGACCCGTCGTCCAGTGAGCGAAACTGGACCAAGAAAGGATGTGGACCGTAGTCCTTCACGCGAACGACAAGTCGAGCCACCACAATGGCGTGAGTGCACGCAAATCCAATGGCACCGGGCCAGAACTTGGTCGACGTCAGTGACGGAGAATGGATGACGAACTCATCCGTCTCGAAGTCCAGAGTGGCAGTTGTCTCTATTCCTCGTACAAACGTGCCGTGACCAAGTTCCGTCTGGCAATAAGCGCCGTTTATCTTGCCGGATTTTGCAAGAGGTAACCAATACGCCTGCTGCTCAGGAGTAGCTTGCAGCGTCAAGGTTGGAATGAACATGATGGTGGTGAGTCCGAAAGGGCTGGCATTACTGATCTGATACCGAGGGGTGGAGAGGTCGAAAAAACTGTGTTTGTATTTGATCCCATCCTGGAAAGCTGCCTTGCCCATGGCTAAACCTTCATCGTATAATTCTTCTCGGTTTAAGTTGCTATATACTCGGGGCAGTTTGGACATGTTGGCAGTGTCTGAAGCAGTTTCAACCCGGTGGAAAGCCGCCCTCTTTTCTTTCAGTGTGGGTTCACTAAGCCATGATGGTTAGTTTTTGGATTCACGAAGAACGAAGCTAGTTGCGAGACAATTTACCCGCCATAAATTAAGCATGATAGCTCATAGGAATCGAAGCTCGCGGCAGCTCTGGCCTTGTCCAGTGACTCCATTGTCGGTTGAGTTGGTTGAGTGGGATAATGTTTATCAGTGTCCATGAGGGCTGCGAAACGGGGTATGAGACAGAGAACTTGGAAGAGTGCGCCCATAAACCTGATCGCTTCATAAACACCCACCAGTGGACATATGTATGCTGTACCCTGATTCAAAACCCAATAAAAACGACTCGGAGAATATGGTGGAGTATGCGATTGGACGTAAGAATGCAAGAGGGAAGCATTTCTGCGGTCGTGGCCATGGAATCTCGATAGTGTGCCTTTGGGAGATCAGTGATTGCAGAAACTTGAGACTGATATGGGCTCGTACGGTGATGATTTAATAGACCACACCTAGATTCTATAGTATTTTCACAAGAACTTGGGAATTATGCTATTTTGATGGGAATTCGGTGTAGGAGTCCTTCGTTCTCGAGCAGTATGAATACTAATAAAATATATCAATAGACTTCAAGTTGAATAATGACACTAAAGTGCTCCTCAGACTTTTTTCTTCTGAGATACTGCATGGTTCGGATTAATTTGAAGCAACTCAGGGCTGCTCAAGTGCTGGCTTTTGGACGTGTGCCGTTTTGCGTAGTGACCCTGCTAATTTTTTTCAATGTTGAAATTTCAGCACTTTAGAAATGTCTTACATATCTTGTAAACAGTTGGTACCGATGTACACTTTATATTTCATAATCTTATCATAGGTTGACTGCACCATGAAAAAAATGTGATGGTTCCCAGGTGTTGGAAACCCCGCAAGTCCCTGAAGACGCGCGCGCTCCATCACGTGACATGCATTAGCAAAGCTTCAAAAAGTGGACTTGATATCAGTAGCCTACTAGTAGGGTAAGCATTCATCGAACTCAAGATAGGGTAGTTACCATCTGTGGTATGGTAAAGAGAATTTATCAAAATTAACTGGTCATTCTGGACCAAGGGCTACAGGTCGCCGTTAATTCCAGTATAATCATTGCTAATATTCAAGCGTATCGGCCTTACAATTATGATTTCCTTTCTTCAGGGGCCTGAATTATACTGAATTTAGAATTAAGCCCCCTGAAAATTCACACGACACATTCGTTCCGTACCTACCAACACAAGAGGACTGTAGCCGAACCTTACTTGTCCCTTGTCCACCCCATCCCCAGCTTGTCCGACCCCTGGCTGAACTGAACGAAATGGTTATGAGCTCTGTCCAGGCTCAGGTTCGTACAACTTACGAGGTAGGGTGTGGGGATTCTAAGAAAAAGACAGGTGTAAATATGTAGGGGCGGGGTGTTGTTGGACGATTGTGATTGTGTGTGAAGTAGGGGTAGGTCTAGAGCAAGGGTAGAGGTAGGGGTAGGGTAGAGCAGGGTGAAAGTGTGTAGTAATAATATGGGCAGGAGGGAGGAGTAATAAAAATGCAGTATTAAATCTATATCTATACACCAGTGTCAGCACTTCGAACCATCTAAAAACCAAGGCAAAAACGAATAGACCTATGATAGGATATGACGAGTGTGCGACGCATACACCCACCAACCAAGCGCCAACGCCAGCTAGGTAGCTCTAAGCACTCCCACTCCATTCGTAATGTCGATCCAAAAACTGGATTCTTAGATATACAGGAGGGGGCGGAGGTGCCTTGTTCGCAGGAGGGTCTGGCGATGGGACGGACATCGGCGAAGGTGGCCTGGGTGCTTGTGGTGAAGGTGTTGTCGGTATTGACGACGACGTCGACGTTGACTGTGTCCGAGAGAATGGTGTCCGCGAGAGTAACGAGTTCCAATACGAGTTCGACGTAGCTCCTGATCCATCCTCACCACATTGAGAAGTAGGTGGTTGAACAGGCAACGGCTCGAGCGGCTCCAACGGCTTGCGCAAAGAGGACAGTCTGTGGATGGATGAGAGGAGGTATGATTTTGTTGAGTCGACTGAGTTTGTTGATGAGAGTACGGAAGATGATGTGTCTGAACTTGAGGACGCTTCGGAGCGACTTGAACTTGTTGGGACGGACAGGGCATCATGAGTATTCTCGTGCCCAGTCTCGAACTCCATTGGATGTTTTTGCTCGTACTGCTGCCCATGGCCATGACCAGCAGGATTGAGGTTCACCATCGGCAACTTCACCGGCCCGTGCCCCTCTTCTTCCGACTCTGCAAACTCGGCCCACCCTCCTCTCAGCCCAATCTCCACGACCCTCTCCAATATCCTCGACAACTCGTCGTTCCTCTCCCTCTCGCCCCTCCTTCCTTCTTCCAACCCCTCAACTAGCCGATTAACCCTTCCATTCAACTCCTGGATCTTCTCGCTTAGGTCTTCGAGCTGATCGTCCACCGAATCCCGGCGCTTTGATTGCACGCGGGAGGAGCGGTAGGCTTCGCCCAGGATTAAGGCAGTGGCTACTGCGAAGAGGAAGCCTTCGGCGAGGGCGTTGGCGCCGTTTTCTATTGCTCTGTTTAGAGGGTTGGTTAGATTGAGCGACAGTGGAATGGGAAGCAATAGTTCTCACTTGGCTTCACTCAAAGGTCTAATATGTCTTGCCGGCTCACCGAGAATGTTGGTGCGGAGCTTGACCTCGGAGCGGTACATGAACTGGGCGAGCTCAACGCATAGCCCGCGGAATGTTTCATGTCTGGAGAGGGAAGGTCAGTGTACATATAGACGAGGACGATAAAGGGAAAGGGAGATGGGAAGAGGGAAGGTCGACGTAGACCGAACAAAAGATCTGAGAAAAGCGAAGAAAAGTGACCCAGTGGCCATGAGCGGCCAAAATCTGGCTTTGAGACGCAATGGATGCGTCTAATTGCAACAACACCAATCCACCCAACAGCTGGTATCCAATGCGAGGCCAGGCCAATCCAACAAACGAATCAAAGGACAAAGTCGACTCACTGCCTAGCCTGTTCCTTTATTCTACCCGAAATCGGTTTAGCGAGTGTCTGTGGGTATGAGGCATAAGTGATCGTCGAAGAAAACCAAGGCCAAGGGAGAAAGTATAACGACAACTCACTCGGATGACCAGCGTGGCTATCTTCGCCGTCGCCATCCCTCAAAGCTTTGGCAGAAAGCTTTTATGTGCAGTGTTGAGGCTGGGAGGGTTTGATCAGGTGTTCGACTCTTCGGTATCAGCTCGTCGAGGTCGACTTCCGGAAGAGTTGGTCTCTATTATCGAAGGGCCTCCTGCAAGAACAGTTGAAATTCAGAGGAAAGACACGAGGTATTGCCAGACGCTGGTATGTCGCAGAGACGGCGTAGGTGGCAAGAGGAATGAATGTGTCAACTCAAGTTGGAGGGGGAGGTTTTGTTCAACTTAGAAAGAGCGCAGCAAGTAAAGTCACGGTAAGTAGCTTGACTCGAAACGATGCTGTGGCTTTTTGAATAAATCCAACAACGAACGCGGATGACGGTGACGAGTGTGCTCGGCGCGATCAGTGCAACCCAGAGCGGGAGAGGACGTGGGAAACGGGAATGCGGACCGTCGGCTAGCAAGTCGTTCCGTCTTACCGGAGGTTCGCAGGGCGCACAATTGTTCCCGAATCCCCCTTGGCTTTGGGTCAAGCTTCAAATTCCTTATTACTCGTCTTTCTGGTGACACCTGGGCTTGGAATATTTGATTACTTGAAGTCAACCCCCACCTCTACTCTTTAAAATCGAACGTTGACGAGCCTCCTGATGAAGTTGCCTATATATCTAGAGCCTGAGCTAGATTGAGAAGGCTGCTCGGTCGATATTGACTTAGTCGAGGACTTATCAAGATTCAGACCTCCTTCTGCAGGCGTGGATTGGGGCACAGGACTGGACGCCGAACTTTCGAGCCAAAAGCTATCGTCAATGGATGGCGAAGATAAGCGTGGCATACCATTTCGAGTGAGCAACTCCAGTCTACTATTCCCTCAAAAGCTACCGACGCTAATAGAATCGCTATAGTTTGACCACTAGAATAATCCCTCGCTAAACCGATATCAATAACCAAGCTGGACAGAGAGTTGGTTCCCAACACAATCCGTTCGTGGGTGGATTTCGTTGGGTGGAAGTGTTGAGGCAGAGTGATCATGGAGAGTGAAATGCTTTGCCACAGAGGGACAGAGGACGGCATGAGAGAAGAAGAGGTGAAGACGAAGACGAGGATTGGAAATATATGGCGGACGCCGATGGATGCGAATGCATGTCGGATTGGCTCCTTTGCCTTCGGCGTCCGAGTCGGTTGGCATTTGGCCAATACTATCGATTGCAAGAGTCGAGTGGCGTGCACTGTGGACTCTGGAGCGGCGTAGACCAAACATCTGGGTCTGCTACCTATCCCGGTTCGGTGGTGTGTTGTGGTGCGTTCACCGTTCCTCCTTGCTCCAAATGGACATTGACCTTCCATTTCCAACCAGACACGAAAATTTCGCAACTCATTGTCCGCGTCGAGGTCCTGTTCCAGCCAGCGATGCAAGGTTACGAAACACGCTTCTGCTGCTATGTCCGCGTCTGGGCTAGACTCATTGCCAGCAGACTCAAAACGAAGACGAGCTGGACGAAGGAGAGGAGACGGAGACTGGTGCAGACAGAGCATCGGAATGGTACCCGCCTCCACATACATGCTACGTACGCCATCACTCTCGGAACCTCGTGCCTGGTTGCAAAAAATGCAGCTGTACAGATATGGTACTTGGCATTTGTGGTCGGCTTGCGGTTGATTGACATCCAGCGGTACCGGTATTAGTTTGGGTCTATACAGCTCAGTGATTCAACTGTTGCCAGTAAATCTTCGCCCGACGACATCTAGATCCTCTTCGGACGCAGCGTCAGCTAGCTCAGATAACCGAAGCTCCAAAGCACATCAGTGCTCACCTTCCGGACATCCAACCTACAACTGCCCAGTCTCGACCTTAACACCATCTGTTCTCTAATCCTAGATCCATACAAATCTACAGGTTAACTAGACCGGCGATCATGGTCATACCCAGGACGTAGTGGCGCCGCCGACGCAATTCTTAGCGATTCACGCCTCGTGTCGAGGGTACCAACTGTTGACTTTGGTACTGGTAATTTGATCATGAGCCCCGTCATCCGATATCGCGATGATAATTCTTCAAGTAGGTGCTCCTATAAAATCTGCACAGTGTGAAGCATTCTCGACTCTCGTTGCTCGTGGAAAGTCTACAATGCTGGAATCGACTCGGTTTGTATCATGTACTTGGTGCAATATGACAATATAGGACCTTCATTGAGGTGAATGAAAGGATCCGCCAGGTGATTTTCAGTTTAATGTTCGCACATTTCATGTGCCCATCGATCTGTCAGAATGCTCATGTTCACAGCACCGACTCCAGGCTGCAGCTGTCAGTTGCCAGCTCGTGGCTGAGGTCCGCCATATTTGTATTCCAACACGTGTAGGTCGTGAAATGTGCAGCAAGTTCAACGTTCATCGTGTGCATACACACCCTGACACCTTACTTCCATGACTTTTCGTCGAGACGACCGTTGTCAACGATGAGCTTCTTCAACAATGCCCAAAACACGCTCGTGAACGGCAATAATTTCACTGCGACGCAAGTCAATCCAACTATCTACAATGCCGAGGTTACTACGAATACTCAACACAACTATCATGCGGCGCCATTGAAAGGTGCGCTTATGGGATCTGCTTATCTCCCTTTTCTAATCCGAGCGGACTACATAGGCGTAGATCTCCTGCATCAGCACACCTCCCCCGCTGCCCTTTTAGATGCCAAAGCACGGCGCGACCCACCCAGGTGCATGGATGGAACTCGTGAAGCCATTATTCAAGATATCTTAGACTGGCTGAAGCAAGTCACCAAATCATCTTCCATCCTCTGGCTACGAGGACCTGCCGGGCATGGCAAAACAGCGTTGGAGTTCACAATCGCGGAAATCTGCAAAAAGGAAGGACTCTTGATAGGGTCATTCTTTTTTTCGAACCGAATAGCCAACTGCAGCGATGGCAATCTCCTCTTTGCCACGTTGGCCGCACAGCTCATCCAAGCTTTTCCCTCAACGAAACGTTATATCGACAAGGCTATCCGCAACGACCCTCACATCTTTGACAAGGCGCTGGAGACGCAGATGAAAGCACTCGTTGTCGAGCCTATTCAACGCATAACCACGATGACTCGCGTTATCGACGCCGTGACGTTTGGGTGGAAGTCATACCCAACGCTCATTGTCATTGATGGTCTGGACGAATGCGCCGGCCTCGACGTCCAGGATGAAATCATCAGGATCATCGGTGATTTGGTCCAAAAGCTTCGTCTTCCCCTCCGATTTCTCATCGCCAGCCGACCCGAACCAAACCTCTGCAAAGCATTTGAGAAGCTCCAGTCTCGCCTTTCGAAGGATTCTCTTTCGACACTCATCCTTACGGAGGACGAGCTAACTCGCCGGGATATCCAGATCTACCTCGAGGGCAAGTTCAGTGAGCTCCGTGCTCATCATGACTACCTCTCACCGGAATGGCCAGGACCAGAGGTCATCTTGCTGCTGGTGGACAAGGCATCCGGTCAATTCGTCTACGTAACAACAATCATTATATACATCTCCTCTCCGGATGACCGACCAGATGCTCGTCTCAACATCATCTTGAAAATGTTGGAAACTCCAGCAGGTGACGCTCCTTATGCCCCTCTTGACCAGCTCTACTCGTGCATCGTCCGATCCGTGAAGCATCACAAGGAAGTGCTACTGATCCTTGGCCAGCTTATTGTTGCTAAAGAGATGTTGCATGAGGGGGACATTCTAGGGTCGCCCAGCAACTCAACCTCCCAGAGGAGGATAGAGGTGATCCTCAACCTAGATGCTGGAGATGTAAAGGTGCTACTCAACAGGCTGCACTCTCTCATTGACGTCGGCAAGGATCTCAAGTTGCTTCATGCATCATTCCACGACTTCCTGTTGGACCCCTCGAGGTCAGGGGACTTTGTTGTTAACTTACCAGAAGCTCGTATGATGCTGGGATTGGCATATATCCAAGCAATCTGTACCCGCCCTTGTATGTGACCACCGCTGGCTCTTTTGTCTTTACGGCACTCACTTTCCCCCTCAGTTGAGATCTTTACCAATCAAGCTCCAGCGACAAATTTCAAACCGGATATATCGAAAATGCAGCAAGCCCTTCAGTACTGTGCAACAGCAGGTCTCCTCGGACAGTTTTCTGAGAAATTGAACCGCGTAGACATCATTGGTCAGTACGAGCTGTATGTCCGCGCAGCGCCTTGGAAAAGGTACCCCGCCACGCTCGTCTTGAAACAGATCTGTACCACTTTGACGGTCCGTACATTTCATCCCGTCGGTTTACCTCGAATTGAACCAATATGATCCAGGAGGGCGGATATGCCCATTTCGATGAATCCGACATTGATGCTAGATTGAAAATATTTTGGGATACTTATACTTGGGAACTTGTACCGCACACGCGTCGAGCTGCTCGTACTCTATTGGACGTTGGGTATGTCAAGTTCGTTTAAGGCCTTACGTAACCTCACTCAATAGCTCCTTTGCTCCGTTGTAGCATTGTGGATCATGATCCCAACTTCGCCTCAGCAATCGAGGTAAGTACGAAATGGCAAACCTTCGAGCCGACCTGATCTAATAAATTGACATAGTTCTTAGTCGATTTATCGGACCACAAGCTTTCTCCCCTATCGAGAGACGATTGTACCGCCAAGCTTATCGTGTTCAAGGGTCCTAATACAGAAGATATCATGGTTCGCTTCGACCTTTGGAGGTACCGGGAGATGAAATCCGGCATTGGATTCTGGTAAGACTCGTATTCCCCTCCTGCATCTTATTTTATCTCATTATTTTCTTAAATTTTCGATAGCTTTCACGATAAAAATCACAATTCTAGTCTTGACAATATAATAGAGATGGGTCACTTACGTGAACCTGGAGAGGAAGGGGAGGCTTGGGCTTGGGAGATGCTAGCAACTGCTTGTTTGGAATGCGAGTGGTTGAAGTAATGTACTAGCCTTCAAATTTGCTAGTGATAGATTCTGAATTCACATTTTGGAAGGATCATTTGACCCACAACTCCAATTTCAAAACTTGAACCGAAGTTGCCAGTGAGTCTGTGAGGCCAAACGCTTATCGAATTGAACCCGTCTTCCCAATTAGCTCGGTCCTATCAGTGTTTCCTGCAGGGTTTTACAATCGAGGATCTCGATGCTCGACGCCAGCCACAACCCAATGCTTCTCTAGCGCTCCATCGCTCAATGCGTCGCACGCCAACTTGTAGGTTGCAACTACTCGATTGAGACGAACGATACCGAGCAAATGCTGATCAAAGCCCCAAAAGCCAATCCGAGTTTGCATGACTTCTGGTCATATCCATGTATTCATCGATGCCACCCCCGGTCTGCCATTCCCCCTTGTCTCACTTTCCTCTTTTCGCGTGTGGCAACTCTCTCCGACACTTGTCCACCCAAAAAACCAGAACACACAAACCATCTGCCAGAACCTACCGCGAACGAACAAATTTCGCGTTATAAATTAATGTAATTTCGCAGCATCTGCAAAATCCAATCTTGATCATACTTGTACGATCCACAGTAGACTCTCGTCGATCAATATTCGAGCTATTGAGAAACAAAAGTGCCATCAAGGATTCGATCTCGTATGGAAAGAGCATGCTCCTTTGACTCCAGTCTCTCGAGCACAGCCCCACGACTCAGGCGATTTGCCCAAGACTGCGTCTTGAGTCGGGTTTCCATCACCCCTCCCGTAACATCGTCGTCTCTGTAGAAGCTCCACATCGTTGTCGCGAAGACGATCGGTCCAGTACACAGATCATATAGCTTTTCCATGTGCTGTGCGGTTTTGGGGGGAAGTCCATCCGTAATCTTCTGCAAGGTTACCGAGGCCGCAATGGGGATATGCCTCCGTCGACTATAAACATTCGACATAAGATATCAGGAACCGAATTTTTGAGGCTTCTTACAGTTCTCCATACCACGCCAGTACCTTATTCGTAATCTTTTCATCCGACATCATCTCAGTTTCACTGTTATCGAATCCTGGGGTGTCAACAAACACCAAACTGGAGCCATGTGGTCGGGAGTTAGGAATCTTGACCATTTTGATGACCCACGAGGCGGAGGATAATCCGTGAGATATCCCTGGATCGTGACCTGTGCAATGCCAAATGAACTGGGAAGAATGAATGAAAATGGAAATTCTTTTGAGCTGACGCCATACCGTGCTCTTTCCTGAGCCAGTTGTCCCAAGCACACTGTAAATGTGATGAGTTATGAAAAATATCAGGAGGGTTGGTGCCCACAGGATAACGATATCATCAGGAGCGAGATCGCCAACCGAGATGAAACCTGTGGATTTGGTCGCCTGTGGGATTGTCCTCGTTTTCCAAGGGAGTAAACTTTTGGGATGGAAGTATGCGATGCCTTTCTGAATTTAGTGAACCGATGAGTGAAAACAAAATTAAAACATACCTGATTCCAGACAAACCTCGTTGTCAGAAAGCACATTGCTAAGAAAACCGGATATGGATTCATTGACCTGGAAGGAATGAGCAATAAAGAACAGGTTTTCAAAAAGATAAATTACCGATATGTATCTGGAGTACCATTCCACTCCCCGTGATGCGCCAACTTTGGCACCACTGGTGGATTGGAGAAGATGGTCATTAAGGTAGTTCGAGAAAGATGAGTTCTTCTGAAATTTCTAATAGATCATACTTATTAGACTCTACGAGGATGAAGCTGTGTTCAACACGCACTATGACCTCGAGTGAGTCTTCGGGTGGCCCTGGTGGCGCCTCACTTTCCACGGCACTAGGACTAAAGACAGACCACCAAAATTGTGACAGTATTAAGCCGAACTTTCGTAATGAGCTCAAATTTTGTGAATTCGACCGCTTGCTCCCAGAAGAAGTAGATTGATGTGACTCCATTTGTATTTGCGCTCCAGTGGGTTCGTTGAATCCAAGCCCTGTACTTGTGCGAAGCTTGATATTCAGATAGCGAACAAAAAGACACTGGTTCCGCAATGACCGCCCTCCACCCGGACCAACTCGCAGTGAGTCAGCCGTACCTGAGTGCTCCCAGGTGTGATGGCGTCCTGTACTATCAGAAGATGTAACCGGCTGAAACTGAAATCGGGATGTTGTCTGCTCCAAGGAATTAGAGAAAGTCATAATCCCCCAGGACGTGGTCTTGTCGCAGCCTATAACCAAGCAGAGGTCGCCATTGCGCACTCGATGGCCCATACCTGGCCCGTTGGCGTAACTGTACCAACTTTCAGCATGAATGCCAATTTGTTGATAAAACCTATCCAAGTCCTTGAGATCGCTTCGAAATGTGGCATCGGGTATGGCTAGAATCGCTCCTTCGGTCGCCGAAGATTCAAACGCTAACCCTCTGGAATCTGAGATAAGTGATAGTCGAAAGGTCGAATATTTGACCATACCCTTTCGAAGTGTCACTTTGAACTCGCTTGACGAACGAACTCGCCAAAAAGCTACCAGCACTGAAGATCTTGATCTCCGTGATATCGTCTTGTTGAAGAGGTGGGTCAAGTGGCTGAAAGTCGTTAGGACGATCACAATTAACGGGGTGTTCCGCCGGTTTATTGATGTTGAAAAGGAAAATGAATGCTCCAGAAGGATCCATGATGCCAACATCCCCAATACAGACACCTTCCTCTCGGTACTCATCTGGAAGGTCGAGGGCGGGATCCGGGAGCCAGAGGGCATGTCCTCGATCCTTTTTCGACAGATGTTCCGTGTAGATAACATGGCTTGGAGGGCGGCTCAAATGTTCAACCTCCTTCAGAAATTCAGTATATTCTCGTGGCAGAAATGAGCGAGCAATGAGCCACCTCTGCACTTATATCGTCTGAAGCCCTTGAAGTGTGCTATTTACAATGTTAGAGGTGTCGATAAATTAGAAGGTGTTCGAATATTGAGCGCTAGACAAACCTCATCGCCTGTGGAAATAGGCACTCCGCCTCGTTCTACTGTGTCAGAAATGAGAAGAGCACTCAATTTACGATGTCATAGAGCGGCGTACCAGGGATATTCGCGACACTTGTGTGCGCTGGTGGGGCCTCTTGAGTATTGAAGGAACCGCCAGTGATGTCAACATGAGAGCCTGGCGGAACCATTGAACGTTGATACTGATAATGCAAATGAGACGGATCGATGCCTTAGATGTCAAGTTTTCGCTCACCTGAAACCGCTGTTCGGTCAGTGAATACTTATTCCAATGATACTTTTGAGATTCAACCGACCAATCAAATCGTGTCACCGACTTTCTGTTGTATAGATGAGGCAAGAGCAGAGGAGCACTCAGTGCGGGCAAGGTAGTAGTGATCAGAAATCGTTCAAAAGCTAGGTGCAAAACCACGTTTGAGGTAGACGTGAATTAAGATGTATGCATACATGGGATGTGGCAAACATGAGGCAAAAGGCCTGCGTAAAGCGTGCACCATTAATTCCGACTGTAAGGACCCGAGCAAGACGAGGCCATACTTGTCGCCAAGCTTCCATAGTCAGTTTGCATGTCCCATTTTCGCGGTCGTTGGATCTAAATGTCTGTTTCGTTGTAGTGTCGCTTGATTGATATGAGTAACATGAAGTTCAAGTTGGAAGTGTGATCGTAGGCTTGGACCGATGGGCCGACACTCCCGCTACGGATCAAAGCACCGTTTCTTCTGTCGTGAACCGGTGAACGCCACCGTAGTCGCCACTCTTTCTTCTTTCGTTGACGGTTGAATATCAACACTTGTCCTTCGGACCTCCAATGCGAATGTGTTCAGAGTCAGTGACACCACTGTCGATATGCAAGCAATCTTATCCACCCCAATCATGCAATTAACACCATCCTTTCCCGCCGCTACCTTGGTAAAAGCCTACTTTGCTGTCATCGAACTTAACCTGGACTACTTCGCGCTCTCTGGGATGGAAAATCTGAGAAGTTGACGGACACTCAAACCAATGCTTCATAACCTCCAGCATACGCTCCGTTTTGTTCACAAACACAAAATGATCTAACCGGTAAAAGGCACTATGCCCTCCAAGTGCGTATTATTTCCTGCGTTTACTTGGAACACTTTACTTACGCCCTCGTTCTGGTACTTAGCGTTAGCGTTTCACCAAAATGAACACCTAACGAGAGTTCTACTACGGCCCATCATGGACACCTTCAACTATTCACACTCTCCAAGAATGCTGGAGATGCCTATGGAATGTATTGATGTTGATCTTCGTGTATGTGATGGCTTCACTCTCATCCTTGCACCGCTTTGGCTCGTCAATCGTTTTCTTTTTCCACTGACGTTCGAATTTGACAGCCAATGACTTCAAATCCTAGAATGTATCTACTCCGATACTCCTGGCGAAGGTCAGCATTTTCTCGCCGGAATTCCATTCTATGTAGCTAAGCGCTCTACTTAATCGCCGGACGAACTATTCACAGACATTGTCACTTTTCTCCTAGCGCGTTATAACTGTCCTGAGCCCGTCTTCGAAAGAACCTCTGTATCAATAAATGGCGAGCCGATTTTGGCTCTCAGAGTTATGACCACTGCATATCTACGTTTTGCGCTCTCTTGGAGGCTTTATCGACATTCCTGATCCAAATATGGAGGTTGAGGTTCGCCTTATTCTCCCACACGGGCCTCCCCAAGACCCTGCCCAAGCTTTACTCATAGATGAGGTATTCGTCACTCACCACCGCCACTCCGACTTTGACAGGACTACCTCGGTTCGCGATCGCACAAGGGCTCTGCCAAATTTCCGCTGGCATGCACATATCCAAAAACGGTACTCAACGCCCGTCACTCATCCCAACGACGTGCTTACTGCTGGGACGAGGAAGTGGGTCAATACGACCCACTTCATCTACGGCCAATCTTTCCGTTTGATTAACGACGGGATTCTAACGGAAGAAGATCTACATCTTGAGACGACACAGCGAATCGCCGCTTGTAGCTGCTGAATTTTTGGAATTGTTCTAGAGGAGCAAGTCTTCCATGCCCAAGATTCAAAAAATCGTGGCGAAAGGCACGGCGCGTGGTATCTGCACCATATACCGTAGCCAGATCACCTCCATCGACGACACACCTGTCTTATCTCCCTCCTCTCTGTGCCGCATGCTATTTGACAACCGATTCGAACCACTCGGAGGCCCCGACTTGGAAGAAGAATCAGAGGCGTTTGGGGAATTTGAAAAATATCTACCCTGGTGGTTTGATTAAGTCGTCGTCGCTGAGATGTAAGCACTCAACTACCGTTGGCGGACGTCCACGGATGAATTTCACTTTTTGCACTTTGCACTTCGGCGGATTCACCATTGAGTAGGATTCTCGCACATGACTCATATCACCCTACAACCTCTTTATGACGGTCCTCTCAGGTAAGAACCCTACAAAAGTTCAAGATTTCCCATACCTAGTATGTGGTGTCCATAGTTAAATTGTAATTTTCGTTTTTGACAATAGAGAGGATGCGCAAAGCCACTGAAAGCCATCAGTGGCTTATTTACCCTGTGCAAACATGCATAGCCACTCAGTGGCTTCACGTGTCTATTTTTGGATTCGTTGCGATTGAACCATTTTCTTCCCTGTCCTACTACTTATGAAAGCCAGGAAAGGTCAAAAGAAGGAAGCTAACACCCAAATTTTGCCGCCTGTGTTGGAATAAGAGACTAGCTTGCTTCCAAGAGAGTCAAAGGAACCCACTTTGGCCGACAGTCGCTCTTCCGACGAACATGTTATAATTATCCAGGTAGACACTACATCTTCCCAACCGCCTGTCTCCGATGGTACAGCTTCACAAGAATGCACGCCTACTATCCGGCAGCGTAGAAACGCGAAACACGCCCATTGGCAGCCATGGCAGGATTGGTTTCTTGTTTTGGAAGCCTTCAAGCTGAAATCATTCGAGGGGGAATCTGGGAAGGAGGTGTTTGTGGCTTGGGACCATCTCCAAGCTCAGTGATTTGAAAATTCGGGATTTCTCCCATTCGAATTTCGCCAACATCAGCGAACCGGGTGGGTACGCAAGGCGTCGCAAAAGTTTGCATAGTGCTATGACATGGCGATGCTTCACCCTTGTGGTTGAGCATTGGATCCACAATGTGAGATTCATGATATTTACCAATTGATAGACTTCTGCATGACTTAGAGTGAAGCCACGATTGCGCGGGTTTAAAGGGCAAACCAATGCAAGCCGTGAACAGTATACCGGCACTGTTCTAGCCACACATGAGAGCCGAGTGTATCAATATTGACCTTTCCACCCTCTCTGAAACCTCCCTGCCATCGTAGATGCTCTTCATCTTGACCCCGGAGCAAGTCGAGCAGTGTGCGATGAAACTCAGCCGATTCTTCCAAAATTTCAGCCTCCATATAGACCGGGTGGTGTAGTAATGTCAAAGGATATATTTTAAATATGATATGTAAGAATCGACGGTCATTACACGACTTGGATGCAGAATGAGGCGCTTATCTACGTTTGTGTGATAGGAAAAGCCACTGAGTGGCTATGCCTGTTTGCACAGCGTAAATGAGCCACTGATGGCTTTCAGTGGCTTTGCGCATCCTCTCTAATGTGCCAGCTAAGTAGCGGTCCGCTGTCTACTAGTACCACTGAGCGCTTGAAGCACGAGCGGTTCAGTACTCAAGGACGAGAGCCGTCAATCCCGCATCGCGACGCCTTATCTTTCACTTACAGCCGTTCCCGATAATATTATGATAAAGAAGAACCTAATGGGCTAATTTATGAAACAGACGAAGCAGAAATCGAAGCAGAAAATCGATATCAAGGTGTAATTGCCATACGTTCCCAGAAGGAAATCCCCAAAAGAGCGGCCATGACCCCGCCAGGTAAAAATAGCTTCAATGTCATTATTATCGGGAACGGCTGTAAGATAAACTTTTCCTGACGGGTTGAAAATAGAGTATGTGGAAGATTGAGAATCAAATTCATTCGAATAATGAAAATTTTGAACTTACCCCTGCGTTGGGAAGAGGTGGCTTGTGCGTGCGTAGAGGTCCGAAGAAACTTAGAAATTTCAGAAGACGTATGTAGAGGGCACGACTCCTAAAGGAGTCACCGCGTTTTATTCGAGACAGGGTCTATCGCACGCCGCCCTCGTCCTGACACAAGGACAACAACAGCACATCGACAAAGCTTATGAAATGTAGCTAAATTGAATCGAATTCAAAGGTAACTAATGGAGGTGACGCCCTTGATTCAACTCTCAGCATATAGAATTCTAATAATAGCGACGTGCGAGACAGTGACTTTGAGCGGCTATTTATTCTTACGACAGTTAGTCTGGATATTACGGGTCTGCGGCCCTTGAGTAGTTCCGATGTCCTGGAGGAATGGCACGCGGCACCGTAAAGGGATCGAGCATGTTCGAGGTGTATGGTGCTCGTGCCAAAGGCAACCCTTTTTGGTACTCAGTCACTGCTGACACCGAATTGATAATGCAGTCTCATAAAGCCGAGTTCATGGTCAAAATAATGGAAACTGCCCTCTCTCACCGCTCGTTAAACTGCGCCGACTCACGTTTTGACACTGCATACTGTATTGGACGTTGGTTTGCTCACCTGGTGTGTCTCGTGGCACCGTCAAGCAACTGCAATGAAAGGCGAGCACACTTTAACAAGAGAAACCCAGCAAATGAGCTGTTCCTTCTAGCCCAATAATGAATAAATGGTCCAGGGGACTGGCAAGATGTCACTGACTCCCTTCATGAGTGGTGTGCGGCGGACATCTGAGCACCACCATTGGGCGCGCTGGCTTGACATTTTGAGGGACTTACTCGCTCGAGGAACCTGCTGCTGTCATCTCTTCCAACGTTCGAAAATTGCAAGCTGCGGTCGGCACGGTCAGCTGGTATATTACAAGATGTAGGCCCACGAACCGCTCACATATAAATTCTGGCAAGATTCAAAGATGATGGGCACCAGTACATTCTTCGACTTCACTACAACTATAACTTGAACGATGTCTAGCAAAACTATCAGTCAAGCTCTGCCTGGTAAGTGTGCGATAACCGGGACAAAAACTACTCACTGACCGTGATTCCAGTGCCCACCGCTTCACCAGGCATAGCAGATATCGTCGGTTTCGGGACAAACGGCGTTATCATCGCGCGCAGGGCTCAAAACTTCCAGCCTGTCAGCGTAGTCAAGAACTTCAGCCTCAACAACGGAGGATGGAATGTCGATCGACACGTCCGTCTCGTCGCAGACACCACTGGAGACAGAGCTGCGGATATCGTAGGGTTCGGCGAGGGCGGTGTCTGGATCTCCACCAACAACGGTAATAACACCTTCACCGATCCTCCGACAATGGTCCTACCCGATTTCTCCTACTCTGCTGGCGGATGGCGCACCGACAAGCACATCCGCTTCATGGCTGACATCAGGAACATCGGCCGATGCGACATCGTTGGCTTTGGCGACGCTGGGGTCCTTGTTTCCTCCAACAATGGAAATGGGAACTTCAGCCAGACCAAACTTGCTGTCGGCGACTTTGGGTACAACGGCGGAGGCTGGAGGCTTGATCGACACCTTCGCTTCCTCGCTGACGTCACAGGAGATGGACGACTCGATATCGTCGGCTTCGGCGAAAGTAACGTGCTCATCGGCCGCAACAATGGCAACGGCACTTTCACCACCGGGCAAGCTGTTATCAATGACTTCTGCTATAGTGCAGGGGGCTGGCGCGTCGACAACCATCCACGTTTTGTCGCGGATCTGACAGGCGATGGAAGGGCCGATGTCATCGGTTGCGGTGATGCTGGAGTTTACGCATCGTTGAATAACGGTAGTGGATCGTTCGGGTCAGTCAACAAGGTAGTCGACAACTTTGGTACGGCCCAAGGTTGGCAAATGGACAAACATCCTCGATTCATTGCCGACCTCACGGGCGACAAACGCGGCGATATTGTCGGATTCGGAGATGCAGGAGTCTACGTCGCTTACAACAATGGTAATGGCACCTTTGGTCAGGCCAAGTTCGTGGTGGACAACTTTGGTGTCAAGCAAGGCTGGTCAGTGCAGAAGCATCTCAGGTTCCCAGTCGACTTGACAGGCGATGGGT
>Ga0247741_1000269_pt1 | contig 32409 bp, 25 predicted proteins | sample UWRJL213509R2_FD_180945 | JGI IMG/M metagenome (GOLD analysis project Ga0247741, IMG submission 180945) | Plant litter microbial communities from Arlington Agricultural Research Station in Wisconsin, United States - UWRJ-L213-509R-2 | ecosystem: Environmental > Terrestrial > Plant litter >... | reverse complement strand
CCTCGATGACCGCACGCATGATCTCGGCGATGGCAAGTTCACCGGCGTTGGCTTCCTGCAGCCGCACGCCACCGGTGTCAAAAAGAATGAGGACCGGTACCGACTCGAGGTCCCGTGCGGCACGAAGCAGACCCGTCAGCTTCGCACCATGGACTTCACCGAATGCCCCTCCCATGAAACGGCCCTCCTGAGCCGCGATCAGAACGGGAGCTCCGGCAAGCAGACCCTGCCCGACGATGACCCCGTCATCGAACTGTTCAGGAAGCTCAAAGACCTTCAGGTGCGGGCTGACCTCACGCACTTCCGGTCCAACGAATTCCTTGAAGGTGCCCGCGTCGAGCAGAAGTTGTACGCGCGTCCTCGCCGATGACTCGTACCAGCTGACCAACATGGCGGGATCGCTCGAGGACGCGGTGGCTGGCGTGTTGCTCATGACGCGCTCCGTTCCATTAGTCGCACTGCCTGGGCCAGGCGCAACATGACGATGTCAGGTCCGGCGCCACCATCGTTGATGGAGAACCGGAGCCCGCCGGGCGAATGGCGCTCGACGAAGTCGGAGGCGACGGCCGACCAGACGGCGCCAAATCCGTCGGCCGCGGTCTTGATCTCCAGCAGGCACTCATCATCCGGCAGCACCCGCTCGACAAGCACTTCGAGATTGCCGGAAGCCACCACGCCAATGATGGCTAGGCGACCGGTGCCACCGGCACGCCGGTGGGTCGCATGACGCAGGTTCAGGGTTTCCATCTGCGTATCCTTTTCACCAGTTACGGAATTTGGAAGGGGGCGCGTAGAGTCCGCCAGACCAGCGAACGAGATCCTTGATGGAACGCGCCGCGAGCAAGCTCCTGTCCGCTTCAAGAGGATCGATGCCGAGGTCTTCCGGCCGGCGGATGACCCCGCGTTCGCGAAGGCGTTTTACGGCCCGGGGGTCCCTTGCGCGACCGACATCGGTGTAGCCCGCCACGCCGCGGATCGCCTGCTCACGCTCTCCCGCGTCGCGGCACAGCAGCAGATTTGCGATGCCCTCCTCGGTGACGATGTGCGTGACGTCGTCACCGTAGATCATCACCGGTGCCAGGTCGAGTTTCAGCTTTTCGGCAAGCGCCAGTGCGTCGAGTGTTTCGACAAACAGCGGTACGTTCTTTTCACCAAAGGTCTCACCGATCTGCACGACCAGCTTGCGTCCCCGCCGCAGAGGTGCCGGAACATCCGGCGCACCCTCCCGCCCTGCCTGCAACCACGGCGCGCTCGGATGACGCCGGCCACGGGCGTCCGCACCCATGTTTGGCGCCCCGCCGAACCCTGCAATACGGGAGGTCGTCACCGTAGAGGAATTGCCCTGCAGGTCGATCTGGAGTGTCGACCCGATGAACATGTCGCAGGCATAGTGACCGGCGACCTGACAGAAGGCACGATTCGATCGCAATGAGCCGTCAGAGCCGGTGAAATAGACGTCCGGTCGCGCCCGGATGTATTCATCCATCCCGACCTCTGATCCGAACGAATGAATCTGCTTCACCCAGCCCGATTCGATGGCCGGAATCAGCGCAGGGTGGGGATTCAGCGCAAAGTGGGTTGCAACACTGCCCTTCAGCCCGAGCTTCTCGCCGTAGGTCGGCAACAGCAGCTCGATGGCTGCCGTGCTGAAGCCAATGCCGTGATTCAGCCGGCGCACACCATACGGTGCGTAGATGCCCTTGAGCGCCATCATGGCCGTCAGAATCTGCGTCTCTGTAATGGCAGCCGGATCACGGGTAAAGAGCGGCTCAACGAAAAATGGCTTGTCCGCCTTGACCACGAAATGAACGCGATCCGCGGGTATGTCAACGCGTGGCACCCGGTCGACGATTTCGTTCACCTGGGCGACAACGATTCCGTCCTTGAAAGCGGTGGCTTCCACCACGGTGGGCGTGTCCTCAGTGTTCGGCCCCGTGTACAGGTTGCCGTCCCGGTCCGCGCTGACGGCGGCGATCAGCGCGACGTTGGGCGTCAAGTCCACGAAATACCGCGCAAACAGCTCCAGATAGGTGTGGACGGCACCGAGTTCGATCTTGCCGCCGAACAGCATGGTCGCAATGCGCGCTGACTGGGGACCGGAGTAGGCATAGTCGAGCCTCTTGGCTACACCGCGCTCAAACACGTCGAGATGCTCCGGCAGCACCACGCCCGACTGCACCATGTGAAGGTCGTTGACCTTGTCCAGGTCCACTGCCAGCAGTGCGGCACTCAGCAGGTCCGCCTGCTTCTGGTTGTCTCCCTCGAGGCATACCCGGTCGCCGGGACGGATGACGGCCTCGAGCAACCGGGTGGCGTCGCGCGCGGCGACAACTTTCCCGTTTGCAAATTTCGCTCCCGCCGCAAGGCGGGTGTCGCGCGCTTCACGACCATGCTGCCAGTTCGTCATTGGAAGGAACTCTCGGTTGTGGCTTTTGACTGACGTGCGGCGGCCGACTATTTCCCAAGCTTGCGGGCCGCCCCGGTAATGACCCGTGCAACTTCCGTTGCGTGGGATTCATAGACCGAGTGACTCGCGCCCTTGATCTCGATCGTCTCGCTCTTGGCGCGCAGGTAATACCAACGCTCGAGATCCGGATTGATGATCTGATCGCTGCCGGCAACAATCCCCCAACTGGGCTTTGTCTTCCAGGCCGCCGCCGTCAGCGGAGTGATGAACACTTTGGCCGCCGCGAGCACCTGCGAGCGCGCAACGAACTCCGCGCGCTCTCGCGGAAGATCGGGCGCAAACAGCTTCGGGAACATCGATGGATTGAGGTAGGTGAAGCCGTCGGGCGTGTGCCGGATCGCCCCTTCGGTCTTGGCCAGCACGCTCGGCGTCTTCTTGCCGAGAGACCCCTCTTCCTCACCGACGTCAGGTGCATGTGCGGCCACGTACACCAGACCCACGACCTTGGGATGCACGCCAGCTTCCGTGATGATCGAGCCGCCGTAGCTGTGCCCGACGAGAAGAGTCGGGCCCTCCTGCAGATCAAGGATCCGCTTCGCGGCAGCCACGTCATCCTCGAAGCTGGTCTCCGGTTCCTGAACCATGGTGACGTTGAATCCCTCCTTCGCGAGGATCTGCTCGACCGGCCTCCAGCCTGATGCGTCGACCCATGCACCGTGAACAAGAACAATGTTCTTGACGGTCTCTGCGCTGGCCGGCGCGGGGGCCAGGAGTAAATTGAATGCGGCCACAAGGGCGATGCAGGCGGTATGGATCTTCATTAAAGGTTCTCCTGGTTGGCGAAAGCACGCCGGGGTTGCAATGGCAATTGCGCAGCTACCGGGTAAGTCTTGCGCGTTGCCGATCGCGACGCGAGTTCAGCGATGCAAAACGTTGTAAAGGCCTGCCCGCTGGATCTTTGCAACCTGTTCGCGCTGCAGCATCTCTGCCTAGTCACGATGAATGCCTGGGTCACGAAGCGCCCTTGCGGGCGGGCCCCCGGAACAGAGTGACAACCGATGCTCTGCTCCGCGGTGCAAATCGCCAGTCTCATCCCCATCGATTTCATCCGCGTTTTGACGAGAGTCAGCGCCGGTTGCAGGTGAAGCGCAGCCGACACGGAATGCGCATCTGCTCGATGGGCTTGTCCGAATGGGCCCGGCGACCTGCACGTCTGCGACATGCCGCTGAGCCAAGCGATGCAGAGGCCGCAGCAGACGCTGAAGTGAAGCTTCCTCAGCCCCCGAGATACAGGCCTATCGTGCTTCCGGACCACACCTTCGGTGCGCTCCCGAGTGCGATAGCCTCGGCATCGCGATTCCTCAATATGCGGACGTTTGCCTCCGAGGACAAGGAATTGCTCGACGCAGTGTTCAGCGCGAGGGCGCGCGGCCTGAGAGTGCTCGGCCTGCCGAGTCGCATTCGCGATGGCACATCCAAGAGTGATTCCACTGCGGCTTCGCTGGTCGAGCCCGGAATAGAAGTCGGGACCGTCACAGCGATGTGCCACTGCAGGCCCTCGCGGTTGACCCACGCCGGTGCGCCTCGGTAGCCTGAGTCGGCCCAGACATGTTCTTCCTTGCCGTGCAGCAAATCAGCGATCTGCTCGACGTCCGCCTCGTTCGCCGCCGTCGTGGTGACCGTATGCACCAGCCCGTTGACGGGGTCCACCGCACCGTGCGCCTTCATGCCGAAGTGCCACTGGTGCCCTTCTTGGTCTGGTGCATCTCCGGATCACGCTGGCCCTCGGCGTTCTTGGTTGAACTCGGCGCCGCGATGATCGTGGCATCCACGATGCTGCCGCGCTTGAGCAGCAGGCCCTTGCGCGACAGGCGCGCATTGACCGCTTGAGGATGTCCTCGGCCAGGTCATTGGCTTCGAGCAGACGGCGGAAGTTCAGGATGGTCGTCTCGTCGGAGATCGGCTCGGCCAGGCTTAGTGCGCGAAGGCGCGCAGCGAGGCGATCTCGTACAGCGCCTCTTCCATCGCCGGGTCGCTCCGCGCGAACGAGTTCTGCATCAGGTGGACGCGCAGCCTCGATTCCAGCGGATAGGGCCGACGGCCACGACCAGCCACTGGGTCAGCGCGGCTCGATCAGACCCAGCAGCGCCTTCCACGGGACGACCACTTCCATCTCGTCAAGGAACACCTCGCGCCGGGTCTTCTTGCGCTTGCCGGAGTACTCCGCATCCGAGAAACTGATCTGACTCATCGTTGCTCGCTCCGTCAAGGATCCGCGTCGTTCATGCAAGAAGCATGCACTTGTTCAGACCTTCCTTAAGCGCCGTGACCACCGCCTACCTAATTTGCGGGTCCTCGGCGTCAAGCCAGCCCGCCGGCTCGCTGCTAGCCGAAGCAGTGCACGACGCTCACACAGGCGAGTTGTGAATAAGCCGTTGGTTGTCGACTGGGGCCCCGACCGGAATAGAGAACCAGAACGTCGCTCCGCCATCTTCATTGTTGGTAGCCCAAAGTTGCCCATCGTGGTGCTCGATGATAGAGCGGCTGATTGATAGACCGATGCCCATTCCTTCGGATTTGGTTGTGTAGAACGGCTCGAAAAGCCGCTCCGACGATTTGTCTAGAAACCCTTCGCCTGAATCCCTGACACAAAGTCGTACGCTGCCTTCCCCCAACGATTCCGTCCGCAATAGGAGGTTCCTTGCCGTGCCCTCAGTTCGGTGCATGGCGTCTGCAGCGTTGCGGACAAGATTGAGCATGACCTGCTGCAGCTGCACACGATCGCCGTGGACGAGCGGAAGGCATTCTTCGAACTCAGTTCGAACCACCACCCGACTGCGTTGAAGGTCCACCGCGGAAAGCGCGATGACCTCGCTCGCTGCCTCGTTCAAATCTACAAGTTCCTTCGCCGACGCCCTCTTTCGGAAGAGAGCTCGCAGCCCCCGAACCACCTCTGCCGCGCGGTTGCCATCTCGCACCAAACGCTGAGTGGCAATCATGGCGCCATGGGCATTTGGAGGATCAGCCCCCAACATTCGCAGGCAGGTGTCAGCGTTGGTGAGCACCCCGGTAAGAGGTTGATTCACCTCGTGCGCAATAGACGCCGCGAGCACACCGAGTGTCGAAAATCGTGCGACCTCGGCGAGCTCTCTGCTGGCATTTGCGAGCGATTCTTGCGCAAGTCGCTTCTCAGTGACGTCCTGTATGGATCCGGTGTATTCCAGTCCAACCGGCTCCATTTGACTTACTCGCGCTATCACATGGACGTACTGGGTGGTGCCGACGTCTGTCTCCAGCCTACCGTCGAAGTCCACGCCACCGGTGCTCGCCCGCGACAGCTCTAGCTGCTGACCGAAGGTCAAGCCGCCCTCTGGGCGAAGGCGCTCATCCAGCAGGCGCATGTCCACCCGGGTCCCACGTTCGATGCCGAAGATGCGGTAGGTCTGCTCCGACCAGGCGACCTCCCCCGTCTGGGGTCGGCAGGTGAAGCTCCCAGTGCAACTGAGCCGCTGCGTTTCGGCCAACAGCGCTTCACTGCGCTGGAGCTCCGAGGTGCGCTGAGCGACCTTGCAATCCAATTCTTCCGCAAGCCTTCTTTGAACGTGAAGGGCGCGTGCCTCCTGCAAGCCCATCGCCGCCTGGTTGGCCGTCACGCTAAGCAAGAGCCGCTCGGACTCGGTGGGGAAGCCCGGTCGATGCGAGCCGGCAACGAGTACGCCATCTCCCTGCCACCCGAGGTGGCAAATAACCACGTTCCAGCATTCAGCGCCGTCTTCGATGCGCGCCAAGCTTGGCCAGCTGCGATAGTGGGCGCCAAGCCGCTCGGCGAGCAGTCTGCTCACTGCGCTCGCCCGCGCCCCTTGTGAGTCGTGCGAGGCAAGTCTGACCGCTTCCACTACGTCGCTATCTGCATAGCCTTCCATTCGGACGTAAGCGAAATCCAGACCAAGCGTCGCGACGACGGCATCGACGAGGCTTCGGGCCACCTGCGCCGGCTCAGCCCCTCTCCAAAGCGCGGGCAGTGTGACCACCGCAAGCAGGTCGTTGATAAATGCCTTCAGGATCGCAGGATCCGAGGTAAGTCGCTCCCCGTCTGCGTCAGACGATCCGAGTTGCGTCACCGCGCCCTCAAATGGGATAGGACCTCATCCCGCCGGATTGGACGCATGAAGAACGGATTCTCTTGAAGGATTCCGCCGATGATCACCATTGGATGCGTCCTCAACGCCTCAATGACGACGTCGCCACTGAACCTATTGAGGTCGTAGCAACAGATAACCGCATCCGAGCTGCTCGGCCACATTGCGTTGACACGGGACTCAAAGTCCAAAAGATCTTGAACGCTCGCTCGTGGGTCGAGCCCCCACTCCGCGTGAGCAACGAAGCGGGTTAGCGGGTAGCCTTGGTCGCGGCCCGCCGCGAGCACGGCCTCAAGCTGCCCGATCATGCGTTCCGGCTTGAAATCACCTTCGGCGAAGAAGGTGTCGGACCAATCAAGTACGTCGAGTTGCCCCTTTTTCCGGGCTGCCGCCGCGTCAATGCCATGCAAGGTCATTCGTCGCTCGTGCTCGGCGCGTAGGACCGGATTGACGATGTGAACGGCCCTGTCTCCGTTGACCAGCCCCTCCCCGATAAAGGGGAGCGTTGCGTCGTACTGGTCATCCACGCTGTGAAAGAAGGCGCACACATGCCGGGCTTCACACAAGTGGGCCCCGCCAACGCGGATAGGTGCTGCCATCGAAGTCATCAAACCTCCATCTAACAACGCCGCTCCCCGAAGGTTCCGGACAACGGTGAAGATCACTCTGCACGATGTTACAGCGTCAGGTGAAACGTGCCAATCGGCCCCCGAGCATCTGCGCCCCATATGACGGCCCGGGCGCCGTCAAGTGCGGACCGCTCGAAGGGTCACGGCCGATCCAACGCGGTGCGCACGGCCGCGAGCAGGTCCCTTTCGCTGAAGGGCTTGAAGATACAGGCCACCGCGCCCCGAGCCAGCATTTGCTGCCGCACGGACGCATGTGCGTGGGCGGTAATGAAGACGATGGGCAGGCGATTGCCGCGAAGCGCCAGCTCCCTTTGTAGATCAGGCCCTTTCATGCCGGGCATGGCCACGTCCAGTATCAGGCAAGCGGCCATGTCGACATCCTGCGACGCCAGGAAGTCCTCTGCCGAGCTGAACGCATGCACGTCAAGGCCCAACTGAGACAATAGGTCGGGCAGAGATTCCCGGACAGACACGTCATCGTCAACGACGCACAGGAGCGGGCGCTCTGACATCAAGAGTCCTCTGTGGACACGCCGATGCAGCGCGCGCGCCTCGTAGGCCAGTCTGGAGACCAGGGCGCTGCCGGCACCTGCCACGTAGCCTCACAGAGACGGAAATCGGATTGGCATTCATACTGTTTGGTTATCGGGAGGTCGCTGAAGTGCCAGCATGCGTCGGCGCTGCGTCTGCGTCCATGCTCCTTTGGTGTCGGTTTTCGGGCCACCGTGGTGCATTCGGAAGACCGAGCGGCAGGCAATCGACACCAAAGTACTATTCCTGCAAGCGGTACCCTGATGCATCCTCGGATCCGGTCCATGCTGGTAAACGGGATGGTCGGTGGGTTGGAACGCAGGCGCAGATGTAATCCTCAGCCCTGTGACCCAGCAGCATTGAGCCTAGAAGCCATGTTCACCAATTCTGGAAGCGACGACGCCTTCATCTTTCGCATCACGCTGCCGCGATGGGCCTTCACAGTGATCTCGCTGATGCCGAGCTTCGCACCCGCCTGCTTGTTCAGCAGGCCCGAGACAACCAGCTCCATCACCTCCCGCTCCCGTCGGCTTAGGGACAGGTGGCATTCCCGCAAGACCCGAAGATCGAATTCGCTTTCAAGTGCTCGCTCGCTGCGCTCGATGGCCTTGCGAATGGCTTCCATCAACACAGCGTCGTCGAAGGGTTTGGTCAGAAACTCGACAGCTCCCGCCTTCATGGCCTGAACGGTCATTGGCACGTTGCCATAGCCCGTAATGAAGATGATTGGCATGTCAAGGCGATCGCCCGCGATCAGGCGCTGCAGTTCCAGTCCATCAATATCCGGAAGCGATACGTCCAGCAGCAGGCAGTTGGGCACGAGCGCGCGAGGGCGGGCAAGGAAATCCTCAGCGGACATGAACGTTTCCGGCTTCCAGCCCGCGAAGCGGATCAACGACTCCAGCGACTCCCTCACCGAGATGTCATCGTCGACCACGAACACGACAGGAGTTCCCCGCGCCATGGGCGGGGTTTCAATACCGGTGGCCGATTGACTGACTGACTTCATGAGAATTCCGAAGTGTTCGGTGCCTCCGGCGTAGGCGGCAATCAAGTCTGACCGCACTGAGGGTTCAAGTTTCGCGCCGCGTCGGGCTAGGCCTGTTCAACGCGTCGGGACCACCGGGAAGGATGCACCAGGAAACTGCGCGGTGCCAATAGTACCTTGGTGTCGCCCTATGAAGTGGGCCTCTGCCGCGCTCCGGGCACGGTCTCAGAAGCCCTGGTCATGGCACTGTGCCCTTCCACATCTGTAAAACATCTCGGTTGCAGACGTAGCGAAATCCGTCGGCCGGCGTAGCGCGGTTGAAACCTGCGTGCCCGATATTTCGCTCAGCCCACTGCGCGGCAGCAGGGTGAGGGACTGTGGTCCGCTTCCTTTGGCGCGAGTCTCCGCCATCGACGTCTCGGCTGTGCCGATGACAGAGCGTTGCGGAGGCAGTGCGAACGCTCAACCTATCTCGACAAATAGTTGGATTTTGCCTATGTTTACGAAGCTGCTTTCTGCCGATCCCAAGCGCATTGCACGGCCCGACGTCCGAATCGAATCCGACGCGTTTCCGGAACGACTGGTAGACGGCACGCCGGAAACACTCAAGGTCGAACTCATCGAGCTTCTCGGGGAAGATCGCGTGATGCACCGGGCGCTCGATCTCGTGCGCTATGCCTCGGATGCCAGCGCCTACAGGCTCATGCCCCAGGCCGTGGTGCTGCCGCACAACGTCGAAGAGATCGCAAAGCTCTTCCGCTATTGCCGGGAGCACGGTCGTCATGCCACCTTCCGCGCCGGAGGTACCAGTCTTAACGGGCAAGCCCAGTCCGACGACATCCTGATCGATGTCCGTCGCCACTGGTACGGAGCGACCGTCGAAGGCAACGGGCAGCGCGTTCGGGCACGCACGGGCACCATTCTTGGCCATTGCAACGCCATGCTCGAGCCCTACGGACGGCGGCTGGGCCCCGATCCTGCCAGCGAGAGCGCCTGCACCGTGGGCGGGGTGATCGCGAACAATTCCGGCGGCATGCGCTGTACGGTGAAGCGTGACGCCTATAGCACCGTGACAGCCATGACATTCGTTCTACCGTCGGGCGCGGTCATCGACACGTCCGCACCCGACGCAGAAGCGACCTTTGCCAGGGTCGCCCCCGAACTAACCCAGGGGCTGCTTGAGATGCGACAGGAGCTGCTCGCCGACGCCGCCCTCGTCGAACGCATCCGTCGCAAGTACTCCATTCGCAACACGCACGGGTACCGCCTGTGTTCCTTCCTGGACGCCGAGACCCCGCTCGAGATTTTCCGGCGGCTGCTGGTGGGCTCGCAAGGCACACTCGCTTTTGTCGCGGAGGCCGTGATCGAGAGCATCCCTATGCCCACCGTCACCGGCGTTGCGTGGATTGCGCTTCCATCGATCGACGAATGCGTTGGTCTGGTCCCTGGTCTGGTCGCACTCGGCGCGACGGCGGTGGAACTGATGGTCGCACCCGCACTGATCGCCGCTGCGCAGGCGTTCGAGGGGACACCCGTCTACTGGAAAACGCTGGATCCCGACGCGGCTGCGCTGCTGGTGGAATACGGAGCGAGCGACGAAGCCGGGCTCAACGCCGTGGAGCAGCAGGTCAGGGATCTCACGGCAGCCACGCACCTTGTTCATCCGGTGGAGTTCACCAGCAGGGCGGAGGCCATCGAGCTGGCCTGGCACGTGCGCGAAGGCCTGCTTGGTCTGGTCGGCAAGGTACGCCCACCTGGCTCCAGCATGGTGATCGAGGATGTCTGCTTCCCCCCGGCCAAGCTGGCCGAAGGTGCGCGTGATATCCAGGCGCTCCTCGGCAAGCATGGCTTCATGGGCGGCGTTGCAGGACATGCCGCACACGGCAATCTCCACTTCAACCTGATGGCCGATTTCACCAATGAGAAGGATCGCGATCGCTATGCCGCCTTTATGGCGGAACTCGTCGATCTCATCGTGGACAAATACGACGGTTCGCTGAAGGCGGAGCATGGCACGGGCATGAACATGGCGCCTTTCGTGGAGCGCGAATGGGGCGAGAAGGCGACAGGCTTTATGTGGCGCCTCAAGTCTCTGGCCGATCCCCACGGCATCCTGGCCCCCAATGTCGTCCTGACCCGCAACCAAAATCTGCATCTGCAATCACTGAAGTCGGTCCCCTTGATCGAGAACGTGACCGGCTCGATGCAATGCATCGAATGTGGATTCTGCGAGCCTGTCTGTCCGAGCCGCAACGTCACCATGACACCCCGACAGCGCATCGTGGTCCGGCGCGAGATGGCCAGACAGGAGTCTGAGTCCCCGATGCTGGCGCAACTGCAGGCCGACTACCAGTACGACGGCATCGAAACCTGCGCCGGGGATGGCACTTGCGCAATCCAGTGTCCTGTCGGGATCAACACGGGTGAACTCATCAAGGAGTTCCGCAAGACCCAGAACAGCGAAGCCGCCGAATCCGTCGCGCTGAGTCTGGCCAAACACTGGTCCACGGTCGAAAAGCTGTCGCGTACTGGTCTCGGCGTCGCAGATGTCGCGGCCAGGATCCTGGGCATCAAGACCTTGACCGGGGTCATGGCGGCTGTCCGCAAGGTGGTCAGCAATGATCTGATGCCTGCCGTGCCCGGACCGATGCCGCATCCAGCCGCAGGACGGCTTCCTGCCACCAGCCGCAACGCCGCTGCGGCCGTGTACTTTCCAGCGTGCATCAACCGCATGTTCGGGCGAGAACCGGGCCACGCGCCGACGCCCTCTCTTCCCGAGACGCTGATCGCTGTATCGGAGCGGGCCGGACGTCCGCTGTGGATTCCCCCCGACGTAGCCGGCATGTGCTGCTCCACGCCGTGGCACTCCAAGGGCTACCGGCAAGGCCATGAGTACATGGCGAATGCCATTGCGGACGCGCTATGGCGATGGAGCGACGGCGGATCGCTGCCGATCGTCGTGGATGCCGCCTCCTGCACCCTGGGTCTGCTCGACGATGTCGGAAAGCACCTGGATCCAGAGCGCAAGGCACGGCACGACCAACTGGATATCCAGGATTCGATCACCTGGTGCCACGCCCTACTTCCACAACTCACCATCACCCGAAAACTCGGGCGCGTTGCGGTGCATCCGACCTGCTCTATCACCCATCTGGGTCTCGTCAAGCCGCTGCGGGAGATCGCGTCTGCGCTGGCGAAGGATGCGATCGTGCCGATTGGAACCACCTGCTGTGGAACCGGCGGTGACCGCGGGTTGCTGCACCCGGAGCTGGTCGTTTCTGCGACCCGCGAAGTCAAGTCGGTACTCGACGCCCGACCGGCGGAGGCCTATCTTTCGGCCAACCGAACCTGCGAGATGGGACTGCGTCACGCCACCGGACGGCCCTATGAATCCTTTGTCTTCCTGCTCGAAGAGCTGAGCCGTTCGGCTGTCCAGGCGGCGCGCCCTGCCGAGTAGCCGACCGAGGGGTAACCGCTGCCCATCGCACTGCCTGCGATCTCAGCCCTTGAGCCGACCAACCACTCCAGCGGACACCGGATCCGGGCCGCCAAACTCAATGGCGCGCGGAGGGAAGCTTCTCTGGCGCTGTGCGGTGCACGGATGCTGGAACCAACACCAAAGTATCATGGACACGCAGCGGACAAAGCCGCATCCTCGCAGCAGGGGACATGGGCAGGGCGCGTTCAGCGCTCCGGCACTTCTTGCGGCGCGCGCTCGATGCGTTGCGGCGAACCATGTTCGAGACAATGCTGCCGCCCAGGCGCCGGCAACCTGGCAATGCATCATGCGTGAACCGAGGGACGCTTTGTATGAGCTTTCGCGGCTGCGATACCTGTCATGCTGGGTGAACACCTGAACGCCCGGGCGCAACATCGCCCGGAAGCACCGCGGCGAGCTCTCGGCATGGAACGCTGATGGTCAGTCGTCCATTGGTGGCACTTGTCGATGACGACCTGTCCGTGCTGGAATCGTTGCCCGACCTGCTGAAGGAATTCGGCTTCGATGCCCAACCGTTTGCCTCGGCTGAGGCGTTCCTGGCATCCGGCTGCGCTGACAGCATTGCCTGTCTGATTCTTGACATTGCCATGCCGGGCATGACGGGGCCCGAACTGCAGCGGGAACTGACCCTGCGCGGCAAGCGGGTCCCGATCATTTTCATCACCGCGCACGGAGACCAGACGGTCAGACCGCGCATGTTGGCGCAAGGCGCGGTCGAATGCCTGTTCAAGCCGTTTAGTGAAGAATCGCTCCTTTCGGCGCTCAATGCTGCGATCGCCATGAGATAGGTTGCATCCCGGCTTCGCTGGCGCAACAGTGCAAATGCCCACCCCGAAAAGGATCAAGACCAAAGTGACCCGCGCCGTGAACCAACTACGTCACTTTGCCCGAGACTGGAGTCAGGCTTGATGACTGACCTGAACTCCTGCGTTGTCCATGAACTTGCCAGGGACGGCGAGTTTCTGATATCGCGGGCCCAGTCCGCCGACGGTATCAAGTCGTGGCTGATGACATCGCTTGTGGAGGACCTCTGGGACACCGGGGCGGCAAAACTGCGGCACGCATACATGCTGCGCGATGACCTGGGCATCTCCTATGCGGCCAAGCCGCTGGAGATAACTGAATATCAAGGGCGCCCAGCGCTTCTTGCCGAGGATCCGCAAGGGCTCCTCCTGTCAAAGCTGCTCGGCGCGCCGCTCCCGGTGTCCCAGTTTCTGGCGCTTGCCATCGGCATCGTCACCGCGCTGGGTGAACTGCACAGTCGCGGACTCGTGCACCGGGACATCAAGCCTACAAACCTTGTCGTCGACCCTCTCACCGGCGCGGCACGACTGACGGGCTTCGGCATCACCTCCCGGCCATCGCGACTTCATCCGTCGACAGAGTCTCCCGAAGCGCTTGCGGGCACACTGGCCTACATGTCTCCGGAACAGACGGGGCGGACGGCGCGTCTGGTCGATACCCGCAGTGATCTGTATTCGCTGGGCATGACACTTTATGAAATGTTAGTGGGCGCGCCCGCGTTCGCAGCGGCAGACGCGATGGAATGGGTCCACTGTCACATTGCACGATCCCCGGAACCGCCCAGCGCGCGTTACGCCCAAGTCCCGGAGCAGCTCTCGGCCGTGGTCATGAAGCTCCTGGCCAAGACCCCGGAGGATCGCTACCAATCTGCAGGCGGACTGGTCTTTGACCTGCGGCGCTCCATGTCGGCATGGGACCAAACGGGACAGATCCCACCTTTTGCTCTCGGCGAGCGCGATGTCCCGGGGCGGCTGTCCATCCAAGGGAAGCTCTACGGGCGCGAGCACGAAGTCAATGCACTGGTCGCGGCCATGGCAAGGGTCGTGGCGCAAGGTCGCGCAGAACTAGTCCTCGTTTCGGGCTACTCAGGCGTCGGGAAGACCTCCATCGTCAACGAACTGCGCAAGACACTGGTTTATCCGCGCGCCCTCTTTGCTGCTGGGAAGTTCGACCAGTACAAGCGTGACATTCCGTATTCGACCCTTGCCCAGGCCTTTCAGGATCTGCTGCGCCAGATCCTGGGCGGAAGTGAAGAGGAGCTTTCTGTCTGGCGAGACGGCCTGCAGGAAGCACTTGGTGCGAACGCACGTCTCATCACGGATCTCGTCCCGGAGTTGAAGTTCATTCTCGGTGAACCACCCCCACTCGTCGAATTACCTGCCCAGGATGCCCAACGCCGCTTCCAGTACATCTTTCGACGCTTCGTCGCAGTGCTGGCCCAGCCTCAGCATCCGCTCGCCCTGTTTCTGGACGACCTGCAGTGGCTCGATGCAGCCACGTTGGATCTCATTGAGGATCTGTTGACGCACCCGGATACCGGTCACCTGCTTCTGATCGGCGCCTACCGCAACAACGAGGTGAGCGGCTCGCATCCCCTGTCGAGAAAGCTCGAATCCATTCGCCAGATGGGTGCCCCGGTGAGCCTTGTCACACTGAGGCCGCTTTCCCATGGCGATCTTGCGCACCTGATCGGTGACGCGCTGCATCGCGAGGCCGTTGAGGCAAGTCCACTTGCGGATGTCATCCACGAAAAGACAGCCGGAAATCCATACTTCGCCATCCAGTTCGTCACGTCGCTGGCCGAGGAATCACTGATTTCCTACGATCACCTCAAAGCTCGGTGGTCATGGAATGCCGACGGCATCCGGGCCAAGCAGTACACCGACAACGTCGTCGACCTCATGGTCGGGAAGCTAGGCCGGTTGCCTGCTGCCACGCGACACGCCCTCCAGCAGCTTGCGTGTTTCGGCAGCACCGCCGAGACGGCGATGCTGTCACACGTGGCCGGAACGACAGAAGAGAAGTTGCATGAGGCCATGCGGCAGGCGGTACAGCTCAATCTTGCCGAACGATCAGGAACTGGCTACCGGTTTTCGCACGACCGGGTACAGGAAGCCGCCTATCTGCTGATTCCCGAAGCATCCCGCCCAGAGATGCACGTGCGAATTGGCCGCGTTCATCTGGCGCAAACGCCGCTCGAGAAGCGCGAGGAAATGGTCTTCGAGATCGTGAACCAGCTCAATCGCGGCGTTTCGCTTCTTACGACAGTTGAGGAAAGAGCGGAGCTCGCCGAACTGAATTTGATCGCCGGCAAGCGCGCCAAGGAATCAACCGCTTACGCTTCGGCCATTCTCTATCTGGTACAGGGCGTGCAACTGCTGGACAACAACTGCCCGACAGCGAAGCACGAAACCCTGTTCGCTCTTGAGCGGCATCTGGCCGAGTGCGAGTTTCTGACAGGAGTACTCGATGCAGCAGATGCCCGGCTGAAGGCTTTGTCCACACGCGCGGCCAACACAGTCGAGCTGGCGATTGTGACAAGCCTTCGCATAGACCTTTACACGACACTCGACCGTAGCGATCAGGCCGTGGCTGTCGGATTGGACTACCTCCGGCATCTGGGCATCGACTGGTCGCCGCATCCTGCACGCACAGAGGTCGAACTTGAATACACACGGTTTTCCACCCTGCTCGGAGGCCGCACGATCGAGGACCTGATCGATTTGCCACTGATGTCGGATGCGGCCTCCCTCGGCACGATGGATGTGCTGAGCAACATCATGGCCCCGGCACTCTTTACAGACCAGAATTTGTTCGCACTGGTGACCTGCCGAGCCGTCAATTTGAGCCTCGAGCAAGGCAACTGCCACGGCTCTTGCTTTGTTTACCTCTGGATGGGGCCGAGCTTCGACAACTATCAGGAGGGCTTCCGGTTCGCGAAGCTGAGTCTCGACCTCGTAGACACCCGCGGACTCGACCGATTCAAGCCGCGCGTCTACCTGCACTTCGGCAACATCGTTAATCATTGGAGGCGCCCTTTTCATGCCGGGCGGGAGTGGATACAGCGGGGTTTTGAGGCGGCGAACGAGACCGGGGATTTGACCTTTGTGGCTTATGGCTGCAATCACATGGTGGCGAACCTGATCGCGTCTGGGGAGGCACTGGCGGACCTGCAGATGGAAGCGGAGACACGTCTCGATTTCGCGCGCAACTCGAGGTTCGGACTGGTCGTGGACATCATCACGGCACAACGTCAGCTGGTCCGCGCACTTCGGGGACGCACCGTGGATCTTGCGTCGTTCGACGATTCGGAATTTGGCGAGCGACATTTTGAGCACCATCTCGAAAGTGACACCCGCCTTGCCATTGCGACCTGCTGGTACTGGATCCGCAAGCTGCAGCTGGGCGTCTATGCCGGTGACTTCAAGAGTGCTGCATCCGCCGCCGCCAAGGCATCGCCACTCCTGTGGACCTGCCCCTGGCATGTGGAGGTCGCCGAGTACCACTTTTACGCGGCACTTGCGCTGGCCGGGTGCCTGATTTCGCCGGCAACCGAGCGGGGGGAGATTGTTGAAGCCCTGACAGGACATCACCGGATGCTGGCGGAGTGGGCCGCCAACAGCCCAGAGAACTTTACCAATCGTGTGAGCCTGGTCGCCGCCGAGATTGCGCGCATCGAGGGTCGCGCACTCGACGCAGAGCAGCTGTATGAGAGAGCCATCGCCTCCGCTCGGACGCACGGCTTCGTCCACAACGCAGCCCTCTGCTGTGAGTTCGCCAGCCGTTTCTATGCAGAACGCGGGCTGGAAACCATTGCGCATGCCTATATCCGCGATGCCCATCACTCTTACCTGCGCTGGGGCGCGGACGGCAAAGTGAAGCAGCTCGAGGAAGTCCATCCCCGTCTGCGCGACGATCGCGTTCCCAGCTGGGTCGGGACGCTGAAGGCCCCAATCGAGGACCTCGACCTCCTGTCGCTGGCGAAGAGCGCAGAGGCTATCTCCCAGGAGATCGTCCTTGACAAGCTGGTCGGCATGCTCTTGGGCATTGCCATCGAGAGCGCAGGCGCGGACAAAGGAACGCTTGTCCTGATTGATGAGCGGGGGCCGACGATCGAGGCTCAGGCGTTTGTTCGGGAGGGCAAGGTGAACGTGAAAAATGTTGATGCCGTAGCGACATCGGCATACCTTCCGATGTCGATACTGCAATTCTCGATCCGGACGAGACAGTGTTTGATCCTCGACGATGCCACGGAGCGCAACGCCTATTCGGGAGATGACTATGTACAAAGGCAACGCCCGCGGTCCGTCCTGTGTCTGCCCATCGTGAAGCAGACGAAGCTCATGGGAGTCCTCTATCTCGAGAACACTCTGGCGCCCCGGGTCTTCACAGTGAGTCGGGTTTCCATGCTCAATCTGCTGGCGTCCCGCGCAGCGATATCGCTCGAGAACGCAAAACTGTACGCGGACCTTGAGCGTGAGAACACGGTCCGAAGGCGCGCAGAGGAGGAACTGCGTCGCAGTGAGCAACTGATGTCCGAGGGCCAGCGAATTGGCGGGACCGGAAGCTGGGCCTGGAACGTACAGACGGGCCGTCTGCTGTGGTCCAAGGAACAGAAGCATATCTTCGGTTTTTCCCCCGCGGCTCAAGAGCTGTCACTGGACGACTTCATTGCAAGCATCCATCCGGACGACCGGGCAAGCGCCATCGCCACCGTGACGGGTGGCGCCAAGGCCGGACGCCCGTTCGATCACGAGTTCCGCATTGTTCTTCCGGATGGGTCCGTCAAGTTCATCCGAGGCTCCGGGCGGCCAGTGTTTGACAGCACAAATACGGTCGTGGAGTATTTCGGCGCCGTGCTGGATATCACCGAGCAGCAGAAGACGGATTCCGAGCTTCAGGCCGCTCTTTCGAGGACCAAGGAATCGGAAGAACGCTATCGCGCCTTCGTCGACAAGATCCCCTGCCATGCATGGACCGCTGACGCGGTGGGGGACGCGGAGTTCTTCAGCAGGCGCCTGCTTGAGTACACGGGCCTCACGAGCCAGGAGGCCCAGGGCGATTGCTGGGCGAACATCATTCATCCCGAGGACGCTAAGTTGATGGGAGAGGCGTGGCAGCAGATGGTTTCGTCCAACAGTTCTTGCGAACTGGAAGCCCGCATCAGACGCCACGATGGCCGCTACCTTTGGCATCTTCTGCGTTCAACGCCGGTGCTGCGGCCGGACGGAAAAGCCGTCAGGTGGTACGGGACCGGTGTCGATATCGACGATCTGAAGCGGGCAGAGACATTGCTTGCGGGTGAAAAGCGGCTGTTCGAAATGATCGCCACGGGTGAGTCGCTCGGCGCAACGCTGCGCGCGCTTTGCGAAATCGTCGAGGACCTGGCCGATGGCTCGCTGGTGTCCATCCTCTTGATGGATGAGAACGGCAAACGCCTGAGACATTGCGCGTCGCCCAGTTTGCCTGCGAGCTTCACGGATGCGATAGATGGAAGTCTGATCGGACCTACGCAGGGATCGTGCGGCGCGGCAGCCTACCGAGGGGAGAAGGTCTACGTCTCAGACATTGCAACCGACCCTCTCTGGGTCGATTTCCGGGATCTGGCCCTTGCGCATGGTCTGCGGGCGTGCTGGTCGTCGCCCATTCTTTCGTCCGATCGATCCGTGCTGGGTACCTTTGCGCTGTATTCACGCGAGGCCAGGACGATCACTTCCGAGGAAGTTCGGATCACGGACCAGTTCGCACATCTCGCAAGGATCGTGGTGGAGCGCAAGCGCGCCGAGGACGCATTGCGGAAGAGCGAGGCATTTCTCGCCGAGGCGCAGCGCATTGCTCATGTCGGTTACTGGGAACGTGACCTCGAGTCGAACGTCCTTACCTGGTCGGACGAGTCATACCGGATCTTTGGGCTGCCAAAAGACGGGCGAGGAGTGCACTCCTCCCAGCACGCAGAGCTCATACACCCTGATGACCGTGAGCGCGTGACTCAAGAGATCCAGCGGGCACTTGCCGGTGCCGCGCGGTGGGATTCCGAGTACCGTATCGTCCGTCCGGACGGTGAAATTCGCGTCGTGCACAGCATGGGGGACAACGTCGTTGAGGAGGGGAGCTCGCGACGCAGATTCGGTACAGTCCAAGACATCACCGAACGCAAGCAGACGGAGGACGATCTCCGCCGCAGCGAGGCCGATCTTCGAAAAGTCCAGGCGGATCTCGCCCACGTGACTCGCGTGACCACGATGGGCGAACTTGCCGCCTCCATTGTTCACGAGGTCAGCCAGCCATTGACAGGCATCGTCACGAGTGCCGGGGTCAGCCTGCGCTGGCTTTCAGCGGAGACACCCAATCTCAGCGAGGCACGGGCGGCGATCCAGCGCGTCGTGCGCGACGGCAATCGCGCTGGCGAGGTGATCGCCCGCATCCGCAAGCTGTTCCGCAAAGAGACGACGCCCAAGGAACCGCTCGACATCAACGAGGTGATTCGCGAGGTTGTTGTCCTGATCCAAGGTGAACTTCAGAGACAGTGCATTGTCCTGCACCTCGGCTTGACCACGAACCTGCCGACGGTCTTCGGCGACCGTGTGCAACTCCAGCAAGTCCTCATGAACCTGGGCTTGAACGCCATCGAGGCACTGGGCTCGCTCGTTTCAGGCCCGCGCGATCTGCGCATTGCCACCCGGTGCGACGATCGCGACAAGGTCTGCGTCGAAGTCCGTGACACCGGTCCGGGAATTCATCCGGAGGCGGCCGAGCACATCTTCGACCCGTTCCATACCTCAAAACCCGGCGGCATGGGCATGGGCTTGCCGATCTGTCGCACCATCGTAGAAGATCATGGCGGACGTTTGAGGCTGGTGCCGCAGACCGAACCTGGCGCGCGGTTCGAGTTCACACTGATGACCGGTGGCTGAGCCTGTCCTCTGACTCGCCGGGCAACCCTTGCGAGCATCGAGGCAGAACCCCCCTGCCGTCAGCGGAACTGATACGCATAGCGGAGTTGCAGGAAGTTTTCTCCGGGGTTCGGCTTCTTGATCCCCGCGTTGGAAAAGTGCTGGACACGAAGCGAGACCTCATGCTCGCGCTGGGCGCCGAAGTTGAATCCGACGCCGATCACAGATCCGAAGTTAAAGGTCGTCGAGAAGCTCTTCCGGTCGTTGGCGAACTTGGAGGAAGTGAACGAGATCCCGATTCCCCCGTCCACGAACCACGGCGCTGTCCCATGGGAGGGCCGGTAGCGCACTACAGGCGTCAGCGCTGCCTGAACGAGCTGACTGCGACCATCTCCATGGGCAGACCTGTAGCTCCAGACGGCCATCGACGCCTCGAGGTACGCGCTCAGACGCCCGCTGCCCGCATCCCATTCCCTCTCCAAGTTCCAGGCTAGCCCGGTCGTGACAGTCCGCGTTCCGCTCGCCACGCCAGCTTGGAGGAACCACGTCGAAGGCGACAGCGCCGCCTGCGCTAGCGCGGATGTGCACGCCACGCCACTTCCCCCCAGCACGAGGGCGTGGCCGATCGCGCGCGATAGCCACACCCTTCTTGCGCCTTTCAGGCGCAGCTCCATCCGGCCACCAAGGTCCATCATTTAAAGCTCCGAACACTTGGTCTATTGGAGCCAAGAATTCAAGCCGTGGACATGGCTCTAAAGGGTGATCATTTGGACGGCATTCGGTCGGACCTGCACGTACACCGCCTCCCGTCCAACTACTTTCCCTCCATTCGGACATACGTCGAAGCGGCAGAACTTCTCCGCGCTTCGACACCGGGGGTGATGCGATCCCATGCGAGCGAGGTCGCGGACATATGCGAAGAGATAGATATGCCGGCCGGCGTGGCCGGCGGTGGAGTTAGAGAGCCGGCGCACCGATCATCACGAACGCCATTCGCGCAGGCCGCTCACTGCGATTCGCCCACGCGTGGTTGGTCCCGCGCTGGACCACGGTGTCCCCCGGCCTCAACAACGTTTCACCCTCTTCCATCATTGCCCATATTTCGCCCTCCAGCAAAACGGCAAAGTCGAGTGAAGGTGTCTTATGGAAGCCAGGATGGCGCTCCTCCTTCTCGCCCAATGCATGCGCCTCCCCGTACTGGGCAAAGACCTCTTTGCGGGCAGCCCAGTTGCGCTGGCTGTCTGGCGGAAACTCGACGATTCGAAAGATCGCCCCGTCGGCCGGCGGCGATAGCCTGAGGGGGCGCAGCGAGGTGTCACGTTCGTCTTCGTTGTTGGGGGGTAAGGCCGTGAGCTCCCAGAGATCACACATCATTACGTTCGGGGAGTGATCCGGCTGCAGACACGTTGGCGCGGGGCCGTCGTGAAGGATGATGGATCTGCCGCTGGCGTTGTGGCCGGTCACGATGCGCCGCGGAGGCTGGATGTAGGGTTTTTGCATGGTTGGTTGGTCCTTGGTCGAAGCTGCCTCTTGGTCAATCTGCCTTGATGTTGTTGGTCCGGATCAGGGCTGCGTACTTTTCCTGTTCGCTGCGCAGGAACAATGCGAAATCTGCCGGCGAGCTGGCAACCGGTACCAAGCCGATGGCCGCAAGCCGCGCGCGGACCTCTCCGTCCTGCAGGATCGCGCGGATACTTTCCTGCCAGCGGGAGAGCTGGGAAGGAGGCGTTCGTGCCGGGGCCATGAGACCCTGCCAGCCGGTGACATCGAAGCCGGGCACACGGCTGGACAGCGTAGGTACAGAGGGAAGCGCATCGAGCGCCTTGTTGCTCGAAACGGCGATGGCGCGCACTGTCCCAGCGCGCACCTGCGGCACAGCCGTCGCCGCCGAATCGAACATGAAGTCGACCTGCCCGCCTATGACGTCCTGCATGGCCGGTGCGCTTCCCTTGTAGGCCACGTGAATCATATCGGCGCCGAGCATCTGGGATAGAAGGGCGCCGCACAAGTGAGCGTGCGATCCGTTTCCCCAGCTCGCATAGCTGAGCGGCTTTCCCTTGAGACTGGCGCGTTCGATGAAGCCGCGTAAGTCGGAAGCGCCCATCCGCCTGCTGGCGACCAGGACATATTGCAGGCTGACCAGTTGCGACACGGCGCTCAGGTCCTTCGTCGGGTCTACGGCATTCGGGTAGAGACTCGGATTGACAGCGATCGTCGGGGCGACCAGCACCATGGTCTGCCCATCCGGCGAGGCGCGGGAAACTTCCAATGCACCAATGTTTCCTGCTGCACCCGGCTTGTTCTCCACGATGACCTGTTGGCCAAGCCGATCGCTCAGGGGCTGCGCAAGCAGCCGTGCCACCAAATCCGTGGGGCCACCGGCAGCGAAAGTCACGACGATGCGTGAATGGTTCGATGAAATGCCCGGCAGCGACTGTGCGCCCGGGCGGCCCGCCCAAAGAGAACCCGCGCACAGAGCGGAGGTGAAAACCCGGCGTTTCATGGCTGCTCCTCTTGTTGACTGAAAGACACTTGCATGGCCATCCAAGCGGTTAGGAAGGCATCCATGGAATGGGTGCGAGTGCTTCGGGGTCTGTTAGCACGTCAATGACGACCGGCGCCTTGGCGTCCAGTGCTTGCGACAAGCATTCGCGCAGCTGCCCTGCGCTGGCCGCGCGCAGGCCAACACACCCAAAGACCTCTGCAATCGCCGCGAAGTCCTGCTGGATGAACTTGAAGCAGTCTTCCATATTGCGGCTGCCCTCGACCTGCGACACCCGAAGGTTTTTCAAACCCTGGGCAAGCACCCCGTTGTTGTTGACGATCGTGATGGTGTGCAACTTGCGCCGCCGAGCCGTTTCGAGTTCGGGAAGGTGGTACATGAATCCGCCGTCACCGGTAAGACAAACGACAGGGCGTTCCGGGGTTGCGGCCTTTGCGCCCAGTGCGGCTGGAAAGGCCCAGCCGAGTGACCCTGCGGCACGCAGGAAACGCTGGTTCGGGTTCGTCAGTTTTATGAACTGCGATGACCACTGGGAAGCGTAGCCAGTGTCGGCAACCATCACGACATCATCTGGAAGCCAGGTCGTGAGTTCGGCACACAGTCGCTCAGGTCGCAGCGGCGAGGCGCTCGACTGCAGTTGCTCCGCGTGCTGATCCCACCATTGCGCACGCAGCGCATGCCCGCGAGCGATCCAGGCGTCGTGCCGCGAAACGGGCAAGCCCGCAATGAGCGCCTCCAGTCCGTTGCGAGGATCCGCCTGGATCTGGATCGTTTCATGCCCGAGGTTCAGCCCAAGTTCTTCTGGTTTCACTCCCACGTGTGCGACTTGAACGCCGCGCTGCGGCAGTTTCCAATTTGAGGTCAGCTGGTCGCCCATGTCGCATCCGACGAACAGCACGAAGTCCGCTTCACTGAGGAGCCGGTTTGCTGCATCGGTGCCATAGGTTCCGGTGACACCCATGTCGTACCGGTCCTCGCCGGCCATCACTGCCTTGGCGTCAAGGCTGCACAGCACCGGCATGTCGGCCTGACGTGCGAAAGCCCGCACTGCCTTCTCTGCCGAGGACCAGCAGACGCCGTCACCGACAACCAGCACGGGTGCGCGGGAGGCGGCAATTGCGCGGGTCAACGTGGAAATTTGGCGCGCATCTGGGGCTGGACGAGTGACCGGCAGCTCGACCCTCGGAGCGGGAACGTGCGGCTCGTCCAACTGCCAGAAGTCTGTGACCATGCCCACATTGCTTGCGACGTCGAGATGTGCGGGGCCGGTTTGCCCGCTGGCACTGACATGAAAGGCGCGCTGAAGCAGTGGACCCAGCTGGCCAGCCACTTCAATTCGGGCGCTTAATTTGGTTACCTCGGCGAAGAGCGGCTCGTGCGGCAGCTCTTGGTAGGCGTTCCGGTACTGGTTTGCGGCAATGTGGCGACCGGTGATCGCAATGACCGGGCTGTGCGCAAAGTGTGCGTCCTGGAGTCCCGCTGCCAAGTTGAAAGCGCCAACCGACTGCGCCATGCACACAGCCGGTCGACGCGACGCGCGGGCGAAACCGTCGGCCATGTACGCCGCCCCTTTTTCGGAGTGAGCGAGCACCCGCACGATGCCGAGCAACTCCATGTGCGAGAGTGCGTGCCGCAGGATCGCATCAACAAAGAACACATAGCTGATCTGCTGGCTTTTGAGGAACCGGGCCAGGTAGGCCCCGCCGGAAATTGCGTTTAGCGTGTCATTGTTCATGGTTCAGTCGATCGACCTATGTGCGCTGAGGGTTTTGCGGTTTGGACAGCTGCTTCAGCCAGCTGGAGAAAGAAAGCCCGCTTCCAGGAACGGAAGGATCTGGCTCAGCGCTTCGTCCACGTCTTCGGATCTGCACCGCCCCCCCGAAATGAATTCGAGGCGGCCACTGCGCACCAAGGTGTAGAGATATGCGCCGATCATGAAGTGGATTCGCCAATAAAGGACGTCTTCTGGAAGATGGACAAGCGACTTTCGAAAGGCATGCACGAACTCCCGAGTCGAACTGTCGTAGACCCTGCTCCGGACGGCGAGCGCCAGTTCCATGGGCTCGGAAGATAGGCGACAGTGCAACTGTGCGAATGCGGCGCCGCCCGGTGCTTTTGCCGAAAGCAGGAGCGGCAGCACGAAACACCGGATCAGCTCCCTGACGGGCACCGGCTGGTCGCCGGAAGCTGTCGTTGCATCAGCGAGTAGTTGCAACCGCTGCGCGACCAACGGCCTTCCGCGCCGCTGAAACACCTCTTCGTACAACGCCTCCTTGCTTTTGAAGTAATAGTGGACGTTCCCCAAATTGATGTTCGACGCACGGGCAATCATCCGGGTACTCGTCGCCACGTAGCCATGCTGGGCAAACAGTTCTTCCGCAACGTCCAGCAGATGCACGCGGGTGTCCACATCTCGTGGGGCCGCTTCCGGCACGACCTGCGTTCTGGAGCGACTTGATAGCTCGGGCGTCATAGTTTGTAGGTCAGTCGTTCGACCAAAAGAAGTCTAGGTCGTGGGCCGTTCGCATGGCAGCGGGTAAACCCTGCGACATTCGGCGCCCTGCTCAGCCGAATCCCGGCGCTCGTTTAATTTTCGACGAACGGGTTTGCGATCGTATAGCGCTGGGTCACTAGAAACGAGAAGAGTCCGCCCAGGATGAGGCAGGCGTGCCGCACGGCAGCAGGGGCCAGGGGACCTTCCAGCGGCCGCCACATCGGGGACCAGCGCTGGTTGTGCCTCGGTCCGCACCAAGTGGTAGGCGGTTCGGACAGGAATAGCCGGAAGCCAGCGATGTCGGCCACGGACAGCGATGACAGGGCCTTTTTCTGTTCCAGTACGGACCACAGATGCAGCCGCTCCGCTTCCTTCCGGTACGCGCGCTGCGTCGCAGACAACGGCCCCGCCTGTTCGTCTCTTCGTTTGCTTGCCAGCCAGGCGCCCACCGCCTCATAGTCGTTGCTTGCCCTGAGCAGACACTCGTGAAGCGGAGCGCGAAAAAGCCCATGTGATCCGTCGTACGCGGCAGGAACGACAAACTTTTCATAGGGTCGGATGGCCGTGCCCGCAGATACCACTTCGTCCAGCATCACTGGCGGAAGTTGTCTGCGTGGAAGCCCGACGTGTGCCCCTATCCGCAATCCGAGTACCTTTTGATTCGAGGCCAGCCAATCCTGGATTCGTTGTGCCTTGAGCGCGCCCACCCCCGGCACCGGCGCCCACCAACGCGCACCGACCGCGTTCATGCGTTGCACGAGTGACTGCAGCGTTGGGATGCTGGCGCGCTCCAGCCGGCTCGCCACCGATGGATTGAGCCATGCCGACACCGCGTCGTCCGGTCTCGGATCCTGCGCGACAAGGTCCTGCAACCATCGCAAGGCTTCGAGCTGCCGCTCGATAACCCTCGCGCGCCGGGACGTCAGCCCTGCCCTGCTCTGCCCAGGCCAGCGACCGGCATCGGGAAAGGCCTGCACATAGGCTTCAAGTTGCTCCTCCTCGGAAAAGTCGGCCATGCCCTTGGACTCGGCAAACTCCGTGAGCGACGGCAACCCCGACGTTGCGGAGAAACGGACCGGGTCGAGCAGCAGCAGACGCGCGGTTCCGGGTTTCTGCTCGCGCCTTGCTGCGGCAGCGAATTCGTCGCGGATCCAGGCGATGGTGCGCCTGACAGTTCGCAGATCGTCGTTGTCGCCTTCCAGCCTGAGATAGCGGTTCCAGCTCGCGCGTTCGTCCAAGCCTTGAGTCAGTGCCCTCATGAACGCGAAGTGGGCCGCGTGCAGCTTTCGAGTAGAGGACGACGTCGTATTCTTCACGGCCACTGGAACCGATTGTAGCTGTCGCCCGCCGCATCCGATCTGACTTGGCGTCTGCCTTCAGTTGTAATTATCATCTATGCGATTTTGCGGTGTCCTGATGACGAGTTTTCGGTCCGACCTTTTTTTCTCGTTTTGAATCATGGGCTTATCGACGTTCCCTGCGTGCCGCAGACGATGCTGCGTGGGCTTCAGTGACTTTATGAGCAGGCATCGCTAACCCGTTGATGTCGCACCAATAATTTAATAAGTGGGCACTCACACCCATTCGAGGGCTGGTGCCATTACTTGGACGGGGATCGGGTGTTTGACTGTCAAACGCCCCTGTCGTCAACCGCCCCTTCCGCCGCTGTTTGACGGTCAAACGGCGATCGGACAATGGTGCCGCAGGACAAAGGGTCGACTGGGCGCCCTTATCTCGTTCTTAAGCAGCTTGTTCTCCAATCGTCTTTGCGATGAAGTCCTCGATCAGCTTGAGCTTCGGCGCTGTGATCTTGGGCAGTTCGATGGTGACCTTGTCGCGCCCTTCCTTCACTGAAAACAGCATCAATCCGCCGACCGAGACATCGTGACGCTTGGATGGTTTGACGGTACCAACCAATTGATCGAACACTGACTTGGCACTCAAAGACGCGCCCCCGGCGCGTGCCTCCGCGAGTTCGCGTGCTCTTTGAATGAAGTCGTCGCCGGATTTGGACGCCTCGATCAGCGGCTCCGTCCACCTGAACTGGATGTCAAGCCGTGAGGGAAAGGCATCCAAAACCTCGCGTGGCAAGCGGGCGATGTTGACGGCGCGGGACGCACTGCTGAGGTTCACACCCAGCGCTTCCGCCAAACGGCGCAGCGAAGGAAAGAGTTTCTCGTCAAGCGCTTTGCGATACATCTCGCCTTGTTCATACGGCCTCAGATCCTCCCGCAGCCGGTTCTCGCGGTCCATTTCCGCGAACAGTTCTGTTTCGTTCAGACTTTCAACGATTGAGAAAACCGGCAGACCCAGCTCCTTACAGGCACGGTGACGCCGGTGACCGTACACAATCTCATAACGTTCGGTCCCCGCGACGGGCCTGACTTTGATTGGCTGGACGTTTCCGCCAGCACTCGCAATATCCGCCTTCAACTCCTCAAAGTCAGGCGAGGAAAAACTGTCGTCATGACGATTGGCCCAACGGCTGGGCTCAACCAGCGCAGGATCGAGTCTCCGCGCCGGAGTGGCGCCTTCCCACGACTTCAGCTCCTGCGTCAGCCGCCGGTTCTCGGCGTCGACTTCTGTATTCGAATGCATGGCCAGGATCGCATTGGCCGGACCGGAACGGATGGTCCGGGTCGCGGCCGAGGGCGCAGAGGCGGACTCCCCGGCAGTGGGGGCGATGAACGACCTAGTCGCCAAGCCTGCTCTCTCCTTGATGCTCAGTGGTTTGCTCATGATTGCTCCTTAGTTGTTCGCCTCGAGCGCCCTGCCCGCTTCAACGTCGTATTCCCAGACACCTGCGATCTGAGCTGCCACGTGGTTGACCAGCGAGTCGTAGGCATCTCTGGCACGCTTCAGGGTCTTGGCCTGTGCGCTGTTCGAGTCAAGGTCGTACACGGTGCCGAAACCGATGGACGCCGTGGCAGCGATCGACGTCTTGGGGATTTCGATGGGCAGAACCTTTGCGCCATACGCCGCCACGATCCATTCGCGCACGTCCACCGAAACTGCGTCAGCCCGGTCCACTCTCGCGAGAACGATATCGATGAAGCTGAACTTCTTGGTCTCGCCCCTTGCCTCGAAAAGGGATGAGCAGACCTCAGTGAACAACGTCCAGAACTGCGTTGACGAGGCAAAATCGAGCGCGTTAGGCGGCAACGGCATGACGATACCGTCTGCGGCGATCAAAGAGTTGATGGTGATGTAGCTTAGGGAGGGTGGGGTGTCGATGATGATGACGTCATAGAGGTTTCTCGCATCTTCAAGCCCGGCGTCCAGCACACGCCAAAAGGCAAAGTCCGGCTCAGACTTCTGGCGCGCAGGGAGCAGAAATTCCGCATTGAACAGGACCGGCGCCGCGGCGACCAGATCAATGCCGTCCCAGTAAGTGGGTCGTACCGAACTCATGATCGAATCGGTTTCACCCGCGCAAAGTTGCAGGATGGTGTCTTCCGCCTCCACCTCCGTGTCCGGCAAGACGCCGAAAAGGGTCGTGAGAGAGCCCTGCGGATCGGTATCAATGACCAGGACCTTATGCCCCAGCAGGCTGAGGCCTTGTGCAAGAGTGGCAGCGGTGGTGGTCTTGCTTACCCCTCCCTTGAAGTTCGCCACGGTCACGGTCGCGGCCGCCGACCTGCGGGGATCCCGAAGGGTGTCCGCCTTGATAACACGAATCCAGATACGCGCTTCCTGCAGCGACCACTCGCGCCGGGTCGACCCTGGCTGCTCACCGGACGGCAACTCGCCCTTTTTGGCCAGATACTGGACCTGGTTGATTTCCAAACCACAGAGCTCTGCAAGACGGGCACTGTTGAAGGTAGGGGGCGCCTTCTTGGACTGAGGCGCAAGCATCGACGTGCGTGCCTGCTGAATGACCGAGGTCGAAGTCTCTGCAACAAGACTCAAGGCTTCGATATCAATATGAGGTGCAATGGGTTTGTGTTTGGTAGCCATGTGGACTCCGAGATTTTCGCGATTTTAGCGATTTCGTCACTTCGAAGCAAAACGGCAGTGGGAACTGATTCTTCAGCGCTACGCAAAATGCGATGTAGCCTGTGAATCCGAGGCGCTGAAGATCGAATTTGCCATGTTTCCAGGCTTCTAGCCCACAGATCATCATGTCTTCAATTACGAAGTCTTCAAGAGGTCTTCAATACAGTTCCTCCACCATCAATTTAAGATTTCCCTTTATAAATCAACGGGTTATAAAGGTGTAGCATCCCGGAATCTATCCCCTTGCGTCCAGGTTCATATCCCTTCGCATCCGATCTTTTAGCCCCTTTCATCCGGCTTTCTATCCCATGCGGCAAGAAGTTATCCACAGAGCCAGCTCTTCATGGAAAGGCCGTCTGCGCGCCACTTCGACGCCTCCACTCTGCGGTTGAGTTTGAAAGCTCGCTTTGTCACGAGCCTTCATTTCCTGACTCGCGCCGCTTCCATCCGCAGTGATCCGGGTTTCTATCCCCTTCACGCGCCGGCTGGACCGCCCAACCATCCAAGACTAAACTAGCACTCTTGGATGATTCATATGTGGAGCCCCATGAAGGCAGATTCACCTCTTTTGCTCAAAAAGCCGGTCCAAGCTCTCGTGATGGTGCCCAAAGTCGGCAAGCTGACCACCGTGGCGCGCAAGCTTTACAACGTCATCCTGCGGGAAAGCCAACTCCAGATTGCGGAACTCACAAAACAGGGCGCCGTTGATCTGGGCGGACACATGTACAGCGCTCGCTTGTGCGACCTGCTGGATCCCATTCAAGTCGGATCCTCCAATCTTCGCGCGCTTGCGAAGACCTACTTTCGCGAAATGATGCAAACCACGATCGAGTGGGAAGCGCCCGACAGCAAGTCGAAGGGTGTTGTCTGGGACATCTCCCACCTGCTCTCGGCAGCACGTCTGGAATACCTGGATGCGGACGGCTCGCCGGGCACAAACAACAATGCCTATCTTGTTGCCAGGTGGGGGTTGCCTGCACCGTTGTACAACGCACTGCGGAACCCGGAACTGTATGCCCAGGTCAGCATTGCCCAGCTTGCAAAACTTACGACGTACGAAGGCGTCGCTCTGTATGAGATCTGCACACGCTACCGGACCAATTTCGACGGTCTGACGAACAAGGCCGAGCCCGAATGGTGGGTGAGGGCGCTGACGAACAAGGTCCCGGGCATCGATCCGGAAACAGGCCTGCCCAAGTACAGGCCGTGGTCCAAGTTCAAAGAAGAGAAGATCAAGGCGGCACTGGCCGAGATCAGTGAAGTCACAGATCTCGAGGTCCAACTCGTCGAAGAAAAAGCGGGCAAGAAAATCTCAGCCGTTCAGTTCCGTGTGCGCCGCAAGACAGGCGATCTCCTGGAAGATGCCATCCGGCTTACGGCGGATGTTGCAGAGCATGGCAGCCGGCTCGGGCTATCTCTGGCTGATCTCACGGCACTGGTAAGACGTGGATTGTCCGAAAGCCTCCTCAAGGTTGGGTTGCTGAAGCTGGAAAGCCGGCTGGCCCGCAGTGATCTCGCGCCCGTCACTTCACGCTTTGCCTACCTCAACTCCGTGATCGCCGAAGCGGAGAAATTCGTCGATGCCAAGCCAGCCGCGCCGGCGGCCCCGGTTGAGAGGACGCCACCTGCGACTCAGCAGTTGCCGCTGATTCAGGTGCCGACCTTCAAGGAGGAGAGAAGGGCAGCGCTGCGCCAGGAATTCATGAAACTCACGAAAGACAAGCAGCAGCCTTACACGGTGACCGCCGCGGAAAGCCTCAAGGCAGCCGGAATGTTTCATCCATCCATCGCGCGTGCCATCTACTCCGGTGACTGGCTCAAGAACGGCCTGCTGCTGAGCAAGATGGTGGATGCGTACGCTGTGGACCGGTATGGCGCGGACTGGCACATCGAGCCCGCGGCCAGAGAGTGACTCGCAGCCGTGGCACGGCCGCAGGAGCGCAGCCGAGGCATACATGAAGCCGCACTATTGGATGAGGGTGTGTGCTCACATCGTTTTAGGTCGTTGTTATTCCGGATGAGCTCCGTGTCCAAAGACTTGCGGGCTGCAGATTTTTCTTGTGCGGTATGTTCCTGAGCCCGCGCATCTGATACCTTTGGTACCTGTCGCAGCCGGTACCGAACTTCCGGTACCGCTAAGGCTCCAACGCCCATGGAACTGCATTACTCCTTTCTTATCGCCGGCTCCGCCGATGCTTCAGCGCCTGCGCGAAATGCAGAGCAGGCGAAGCGTCGCCCGCTCAAAGCGCGTGACCCCTTGATGGCTGCAGCAGCAAAGCGGATTCACGGCAGCACTTCGTTTTCGTTCGAAGCCGCCTGCAAAGCGGTCGACGACGCAACCGCCAGGTTAAAGGCCGACGAGTGATCCGACAGCGCGCGACCGGCCAGGCCCGCCTTGTGCGGGCTTTCTTTTGCCCGCATTGATGCCGAAAGTACAGCTCACCGCGATCCTCCGCGCCGCACTCATTTCGGAGCAAGTGGATCCGGACGCCTACGCTCGACGATTTGGCGAGTGGAAGGACGAATTCCCGGAAGGGGAGTTCGAAGATTACGAGTTTGGCAAGGACGGGGCCTATGCCCGCCCGCTTCGAGGCAACCAGCACGTGCTTTGGCATGTCCACCTGCCGCCTGAAAGTGACAGCGCTGCAATCGCCGACTGGACGGTGCGATGGCAGCGAAGGTCGCGACGCACCAGCGACAGTTCGCTGATCTACACGCAGGATCGGGTGCGGGGGTACCTTCTGCTCTACATCGCCCGAGAGCCGACGGGACACCTCATCGCCGACATGGGCAACGAGGCCTCCGCCCGGCTGATGAATCAGCTTGCCGATGCGGCAGAGTCGTTCATCCACACCGGCCGGATCGTTCTTTAGGCACAGCGCTCCCGGTGCATCGAAGCCACCCCGACCTCGCAGTTCTACCGCGGAGCGCGCTCCTGCCGGAGACCCGCACGTCGCGGTGCCACCCGCCGGAAAATCTTCGTTGCGACGCCTGAACATTGGGTGATCAAGGCGGCTGTCGCAGCCAATGGCAGTAGCTTCCAGGGCTTGAGCAACAAAAGGAGCGCGCCTGCGCCCGCGCCGCAGGCCACCAGTTTGGCTGAACGGCTTCGGGGCAAGTAATCGAAGGCACGCGGCAGGGTGCTCGGGACCTCGGGCAGCCTGACAACATGCACCTGTCCATTCGCCGTGTCCTGCGCTTGTTCGTAGCCCATCGCCGCAAGCAATTCGGCGCGCGAACGCGCCAACTTGGCCTTGAGGGCGAGCGTGTTCGATCCGTCAATCATGATTCGCCGCCTTGATCAGCCGCAGCAGATCAAGATCCGCTTCCAACTCCCGCCTTGCATCGACAACCTGCTCTCGAACACCAGGTCTGAGTGCAAGGACCCCCCCGAGGAGGACGACCAACCACACTGCGCCAGGCACGACAACAAGCACCGGATGAAACGAGCCGTGGAGAAAGCCCAGCATGATCGCGACGCCCGAGAGACCGAGCGCCAACAACAGCGCGACCAGGGCCAGCGCTG
>Ga0247741_1000267_pt1 | contig 32411 bp, 33 predicted proteins | sample UWRJL213509R2_FD_180945 | JGI IMG/M metagenome (GOLD analysis project Ga0247741, IMG submission 180945) | Plant litter microbial communities from Arlington Agricultural Research Station in Wisconsin, United States - UWRJ-L213-509R-2 | ecosystem: Environmental > Terrestrial > Plant litter >... | reverse complement strand
GACGCCGAGAACGACCAGCACGCCGGCGATGCCGAGCACGGGTGCGAGGTCGACGCCGGTGGCGGCGAGCTCGGGCGCGGCTGCCGGGTCGGGAGCGGGCGGCGCGACGGGGGGATCCGCGACGGCGGCCGTCACGACCGCGGCGACCGTGGTGAGGTCGCCGGCGCTCACGTCGACCGCGATCGGCTCGGGCAGCACGGCGCCGTCGGGGGCGGACGCGGGGTCGATCCGCAGGCGGTAGTCGGCGGCCGGGACCACCGGGGGCAGTGTGAAGCTGCCGTCGGCGGCGGTCTGCGCCGACGCGATCACGTCGCCGTCGGGCTCCACGAGCTGCACGGTCACCGGCGGCAGCTCGCCGATCGAGATCACGCCCGCGACGGTGCGGGCGACGGAGGCGAACCACATCTGCGCCTGCGGGATTCCGGAGACGAAGGTGGAGGTGATGGAGAGGCTGGTGATCGCGACGGCGGGCTGCACCCAGATGGAGGCGCCCCCGGTGCTGCAGTTCGCCGCGACGGAGGGGCAGAGCGGATCGGCTGCGCTGACGGAGGTGGCGGTGCTGGTGAGAGTCGGCATCGGGGTGAGGCCGGTGTTTCCCGGGCACGGATTGGGGGTGGTGCCGGGCACGCAGTAGTTGAAGGCGGCGACGCCGAGGTCGGCGGCGGCCACCGGCGTGCCGGCGGCGGAGGTGGCGCTCACCCCGATCACCTCGGCGTCGATGTCGCTGAAGGCGGCGCCCCAGACGCCGACCGGGGTCGGGGTGGCGAAGGTGAAGGTGGTGGTCGACACCGCGCCCGGCGTGTTCGAGGTCGGGTTGATGCTGAGGTAGGGCTTGCCGCGGCTGGAACCGACCAGTTGGCCGGCGGGCGTGGACTCCGGGAGGTAGGCGCCGGTGCCGGCGGAGAGGGTCAGGGTGCGCGACGTCGACGCGACGCTCGTCGCGGGGAAGCCCGCGGGCAGCGTGAGGGTGCTGGCCTAGGCGCCCGCCGATCCGGTCGTCGGCGACCAGGCGGCGTAGCCGTCGGACGGTGCGGCGTTCGCCGGCGCGGCGCCGAAGACGCCGAGCAGGGCCACGAGGGGCATCACGGCGACCGCGGAGAAGGTGAAACTACGTCGACGAGTCATTCGCCACAGCCTAGCCCCGAAGAGGTGACGGGCCTAGCGATGCGGCGCGAAACCCCAGCCATACCCCGATTTGCGGCTACAGTTGCATGATATCGACGCATCAGCGGATGGGACGCGAATGACACGTTTTCGAGTGAGCGAGGCCGCGGCGATCCTCGGCGTCAGCGACGACACGCTGCGGCGCTGGGCGGACGCCGGCCGGCTCGCGCTGCACCGGGGCGAGAACGGCCGGTCGTACGTCGACGGCGCGCAGCTCGCGCCCCTGGCGCAGGAGCTAGCGGCCGAGTCCGCGCTGGCCACCGCGTTCCCCGCTGCCCGCACCTCGGCGCGCAACCGCATCACGGGGATCGTCACGAAGGTGACGAAAGACGGGGTGATGGCGCAGGTGGAGCTGCAGGCCGGTCCCTTCCGCATCGTCTCGCTGATGAGCCGCGAGGCCGCGGACGAACTGGGCCTCGAACCCGGCAGCCTGGCCGTCGCCAGCGTGAAGGCCACCACCGTGGTCGTGGAACTGCCCGACCACAGGGAGAGCTGATTCCATGAAGGCGACCACGGCATCCGCTGCCCTGATTCTCGGCCTGGGGCTCGCGCTCACCGGCTGCGCCGGCGGCGCTCCCGCCGCGACCGGGCCGTCCGCGTCCGCCGGCAGCCTCGAGGGCTCGATCACCGTCTTCGCGGCCGCCTCGCTGAAGGCCACCTTCACCGAGCTCGCCGACGACTTCGAGGCCGCCAACCCGGGCACCATTGTCGAGCTGAACTTCGCCGGATCCTCCGACCTGGTCACCCAGATCACCGAGGGCGCGCCCGCCGACGTCTTCGCCTCGGCCGACACGAAGAACATGGCGAAGGTGACGGAGGCGGCGCTCGCCGACGGGGCCCCGGTCGACTTCGCGACGAACACGCTCGAGATCGCCGTGCCCCCTGGCAACCCGGCCGGCATCGAGAGCTTCGCCGACCTCGCGCGGGCCGACGCGAAGGTCGTGGTGTGCGCCCCCGCCGTGCCCTGCGGCGCCGCGACCTCGACGGTCGAGACGGCGACCGGCGTCGACATCGCGCCGGTGAGCGAGGAGTCGTCGGTGACGGACGTGCTCGGCAAGGTCGCCTCCGGCGAAGCGGATGCCGGGCTCGTCTACGTGACGGACGTCATCGCCGCCGGCGATACGGTCGAGGGCATCGCCTTCGACGAGTCCGGAGAGGCCGTCAACACCTACCCGATCGCGGCGCTGAGGGATTCGGCGTCGCCCGCGGTGGCGCGTGCCTTCGTCGCGTTCGTCGCCTCCGCCGCCGGCCAGCGGGTTCTGGCCGACGCCGGCTTCGGCGCCCCGTAGCGGTGCGTTCGTGAGGACGGGTCTCGGGGGCATCCCGCGCTGGGTGGCGGCGATCGCCGCGGTCGGCGCACTCTTCGTGCTGCTGCCGCTCGCGGCCATGACCACCCGGGTCAACTGGGCGGAGTTCCTGCCGCTGATCACCTCGGAGTCGTCCGTCGCGGCGCTGCTGCTCAGCCTGCGCACCTCGCTCGCCGCCACCGCGCTGTGCGTGCTGCTCGGTGTGCCCATGGCGCTGGTGCTCGCCCGTGCCCGCTTCCGCGGGCAGCGCATCCTGCGCGCGCTCGTGCTGCTCCCGATGGTGCTGCCGCCGGTCGTGGGCGGCATCGCCCTGCTCTACACCTTCGGCAGGCGCGGTCTGATCGGCCAGGGCCTCGAGGTGCTCGGGGTGTCGATCGCCTTCTCCACCACCGCGGTCGTGCTCGCGCAGACCTTCGTGGCGCTGCCCTTCCTCGTGCTCAGCCTCGAGGGCGCGCTGCGCACGGTCGGCACCCGCTACGAGGCCGTCGGCGCGACGCTCGGCGCCAGCCCGACCACCGTGCTGCGGCGGGTCACCCTGCCCCTGGTGCTGCCCGCGCTGCTCTCCGGCGCCGTGCTCTCCTTCGCCCGGGCGCTCGGCGAGTTCGGCGCCACCCTCACCTTCGCGGGCAGCCTGCAGGGCACCACCCGCACGCTGCCGCTGGAGATCTACCTGCAGCGCGAGACCTCGCCCGACACGGCGGTGGCGCTCAGCCTCGTGCTCGTGGTCGTCGCGGTGGTCGTCGTCGGCTTCGCCCACCGGGCGGGGGCGGGCGCGCACCTGAGCGCCGGGCTGCGCTCGTGACGCTGCAATTCGAGGCGCGCGTCGGGGAGCGCGGCTTCGACCTCTCGTTCCAGGTCGCGCCGGGAGAGACGGTGGCGGTGCTCGGGCCGAACGGTGCTGGCAAGTCGACGCTGCTGAACCTGGTCGCCGGACTGCTGCGGCCGGACGCGGGCCGGGCCACGCTGGGCGGCGAGGTGCTGTTCGATACCGCCGCCGGCGCCTTCGCGGCCCCGCACATCCGCGGGATCTCGATGCTGGCGCAGGACGCCCTGCTGTTCCCGCACCTGAGTGTGCTCGAGAACGTGGCCTTCGGGCCGCGCAGCGCGGGGGTGCGGGCCGCGGCCGCCCGGTCGGCGGCCAGGGACTGGCTCGCCGAGGTGGACGCGCTCGAGCTCGCCGACCGCAGGCCCGCCGAGCTCTCCGGCGGTCAGGCGCAGCGCATCGCCGTGGCGCGCGCGCTCGCCTCCGAGCCCCGGCTGCTGCTGCTCGACGAGCCGATGGCGGCGCTCGACGTCTCCGTCGCGCCCGCGATGAGGCGGATGCTGCGCCGGGTTCTCGCGGACCGGGCCGCGATCGTGGTCACCCACGACATCCTCGACGCCTTCACCCTCGCCGACCGGGTGATTGTGCTCGACGGAGGCGCGATCGTCGACGGCGGCGTCACGGCGCAGGTGCTGGAGCGGCCGCGCATCCGCTTCACGGCCGGGCTGGCCGGGCTGAACCTGCTGACCGGCGTGCGCACGGCGGGCGGGCTGGTCGGCGACGACGGGGTCGAGCTGCGCGGCGCGGCCGCCGAGCCGGTCGCGGTCGGGGCGCGGGCGGCGGCGAGCGTGCGGCCGTCGGCCGTCGAGGTGTCGCTGCTCGAGCCGGACGGGACGCGGAACCGGATGCGGGGCACCGTGCGCGACCTGGAGCCGCGCGGCGACCTGGTGCGGGTGCGCACGGAGGTGCTGTCGGCCGACGTCACGCCGGCGCGCGCCGCCGAGCTCGACCTGGCGGCGGGCACCCCGGTGTGGCTGGCGTTCCCGGAGACGGCGCTGAGCGTCTACCCCGCTGGTTGAGTAGCGCCCGACGGAGGAGGACGCGTCCCCGTTGGTTGAGTAGCGCCCGACGGAGGAGGACGCGTATCGAAACCGACTTTGCGCAGGCGTGGTTTCGATATGCGAACTCGCAGAGCTCGCCTGCTACTCAACCAGCGGGGAGCGCAACCAGCGGGAAGGGGCTAGACCGTGCGCGGGCGCCCGATGTGACCGAGCAGCGCGCAGATCAGCGTGATCCCGGCGGCCACCGCCATGCCGACCCCGATGTGCACGTTCAGCAGCAGCCCGCCGACGAGGGCGCCGAGCCCGATCAGCAGCACGGCGCCGGCGCGGCGCTTCCACTGCTGGCCCGAGTTTCCGCCGAACTTCGAGTCGAAGGCGAGCCCGACCAGGGTGGAGGTGACAACCACGGTGGTGACGTCCTTGACGCCGATGTGGCGCGCGGCCCCGGCCTGCATGCCCATCGCGAGGCCGAGCGCGCCGGTGACGGCGAAGGCCACGGGCTCCGACGGGTCGTCGATCAGCAGCAGCGGCACGGCCGCGGCGAGGATCACCACGCCGACCAGCGCGAACAGGATCGTGCTGCGGTGCGACCAGCCGGCGGCCACCGGCTTCAGCGTGCGGCCCGCGACGAGCGCTCCGAGCATGAACAGCACGAGGGCGATGATCGGCCCGATCACGGGCAGGTCGTCCGCACCCGTCAGCGCCATGCCCAGGATCACCACGTTGCCGGTCATGTTGCCGGTGAAGACCCGGTCGAGCCCGAGGTAGCCGACGGCGTCGATGATGCCGGTGGAGAAGGTGAGCGCCAGCATCAGGCCGAGGTGCAGGCCGGAGGGGTGTGCGCGGAGGTACGAGTTCATTGCTGCTCCCTGGGATCGTGCGCCTACAGAGAGTCGCTAGGGTCTTGAGAATACTGGAGCTTTGTTTCCAGCAGGAGACGGGGGCCCTCGATGACAGCAGACCAGGCGATGCCGACAGCAGCGGATGCGCTGCAGCCGAACACGGGGCCGATCCGCGCCGCGACCTACCTCGCCGCCGACCCGGCCGCCGTACTCTGGGGCCGCCTGCCCTGCGCCAGCGACGCCCCGGTGCTCACCGTCGCCGCCGGCACCGAGGTGACCATCGACACGATCAGCCACGAGGGGATCCTCGAGGACCAGGGCAGCGACCCGGTCGCCTTCTTCGGCGGCTTCGGCGTCGCGCGCGAGCACGTGCTCGACGACGCGATCGCGCTCACCGCGACCCGCAGCCGCGACGCCGCGACCGACGGCCCGCACGTGGTGACCGGCCCGGTCTTCGTCGAGGGCGCGCAGCCCGGCGACCTGCTCAAGATCACCGTGCTCGAGGCCCTTCCGCGGGTGCCCTACGGCGTCATCTCGAACCGGCACGGCCGGGGCGCACTGCCGGGCGAGTACCCGGAGGGCCCGGGCACCGTGAGCGTGTTCGCGGCCGTCGACGGAGCCGAGGGCACCATGCCCCGCGTGCTCGGAGGCGAGCACAGCGTGCGCTTCCCGCTCGCGCCCTTCCTCGGCATCATGGGCGTGGCGGTCGCCGGCGACGTGCGCCCGCACTCGGTGCCGCCCGGCGCGCACGGCGGCAATATCGACATCAACCTGCTCACCGCGGGATCGACCCTGTACCTTCCGGTGCAGGTGCCGGGCGCGCTGGCCTACGTGGGCGACCCGCACTTCGCCCAGGGCGACGGCGAGGTGGCGCTCACCGCGATGGAGGCGTCGCTGCGGGTGACACTGCGGTTCGAGGTGGTGCCCGCCGCATCCGCTCTCGAGGCCTTCGGCCATCTGGCGGGCCCGCTGGCCGAGACGAGCGAGTTCCTGGTCCCCACCGGCATGAGTCCCGACCTCGACGAGGCCGTGCGCAACTGCGTGCGGGCCGCGATCGCCCTGCTGCAGGCGCGCTTCGGCATGGACGCCGCGCACGCCTACGCCTACCTCAGCGCGGCGACCGACTTCAACATCTCCCAGGTCGTCGACCTCGTCACGGGAGTCCATGCACGCATCAGAGTGGCGGATTTCGAATGAGCTTTCCCGTAGACCTGCCCGTCGGCGCCTCCGAGCCCGCCGGCCTGCTCGACGCCTTCCGCGACTACGAGCGGGCGCTGATGGCGAACGACCTCGCGTCGCTCGACCGGCTGTTCGCGCCCGGCCCCGACACCCTGCGCGGCGACGCGGGCGGGATGCTGCGCGGCCACGACGCGATCAGCGCCTTCCGGCAGGGGCGCGGCGGCGCGCCGGCGCGCGAGATCGTGCGGGTCGAGGTTCGGCCGATTGCAGCGGATGCCGCGCTCGTCATCGCGACGACGGCGCCGCACACGGGTGGCCGGGGGCAGCAGACGCAGCTCTGGCGCCGGATAGACGGCGCCTGGGCGGTCGAGGCCGCGCACGTGAGCCTGCCGGCGCCGGCCGTGAACTCCACGATCTGGCGCGTGGTCGGCACGCCGCTGGTCGCCAGCGCGGTGACCGGCCATGTGGAGAAGACCACAGCCACCGGCTGGCAGTTCGGCGACGGCGGGGCCCTGGGCGGGCAGACCGTCGCGGTGAAGGACCTCTTCGACGTGGCCGGATTCGCGGTCGGCGGGGGAGTGCCGGCGTTCCTCGCCGAGGCCTCGCCCGCCACCACCAACGCCCCGGCGGTGCAGGCGCTGCTCGACGCCGGCGCCGACGTCGCCGGCATCGCCCGCACCGACGAGTTCGCCTACAGCATCGCCGGGAAGAACCCGCACTACGGCACCCCGCCGAACGGCGCGGTGGTCGGCGGGATCCCCGGCGGGTCGTCCTCCGGCCCCGCGTCCGCTGTGGCCCTCGGCCAGGCCTCGATCGGTCTCGGCACCGACACCGGCGGGTCGGTGCGCGTTCCCGCGTCGTACCAGGGTCTCTGGGGGCTGCGCACCACCCACGGGGCGGTGCCGGTGGCCGGGCTGCTGCCGCTCGCGCCGTCGTTCGACACGGTCGGCTGGCTCACCCGCAGCGCCGGGGTGCTCGGGGTGGCGGCGGGCGTGTCGCTGACGGCGCCCGCGCTGAGGCCGCTGCGCGAGCGCTACGCCGTCGACCCGGCGCTGCTCGCGCACGCGCAGCCCGGGGTGCACCGCGCCTTCGACCGTGCGCTCGCCGGCCTCGGCGACGCCGGCCTGCTCGACGACGTGCTGGCCGTCGAGCTCGGCGACATCGACGCGCTGTTCGAGACCTTCCGCACGGTGCAGGCGGCGGAGGCCTGGGCCGTGCACGGCGACTGGATCCGGAAGCACCCCGGCGCCCTCGGCGACGACATCGCGGCCCGTTTCGCCTGGGCGTCGACCATCACCGAGGAGGCCGAGGCTGAGGCCCGGGTCGCGCTCGCCGCCGCCCGCATCTCGCTGGAGGCCGCGCTCGATGGGCGCATCCTGCTGCTGCCGAGCGCGTCGTCGATCGCGCCGCAGGCGACAGCGGATGCCGCGACGATCGAGCTCACCCGCGCGGGAACCCTGCGCCTCACCTGCATCGCCGGGCTCACCGGGCGCCCGGGGCTCTCGGTGCCCGCGCTGACCGTCGACGGCGCACCGGTCGGCCTCTGCCTGGTCGGCCCGCGGCACAGCGACCTGCCCCTGATCGGCATCGGGGAGCGGATGCACGCGGCGCTGGTCGGGTAGCCCGCGACGCCGCGCTCCCCCTCCCGCCGGTTGAGTAGCAGGCGAGCGCAGCGAGTTCGCGTACTTGTACTGAGTAGGCCGTCCACGGCCGTATCGAAGTATCGAAACCGGTTGCGCGGCCGGTGCTGCGCCAGCAGTTGCGCGAACACCGGTTTCGATACGCCTGCTCCTTCGTGGTGGGCTACTCAACCACCGGGATGCTGCTAACCGAGCGACCGCAGGTCGCGCAGGTCGCCGAGGTAGTCTTCGAACGAGGACAGCGCGAGCTCGGCCACGGTGAGGCCGCGGCTGCGCGCCTCGTCGAGGGCCTCCTCGGCGAGGTCGTCGGGGAGCTCGAACTGTACGAATGCCATGCCCCAACCCTACGATCCGGCTGCCGAATGAAGGAACTTTCGGCGCGACGGCCCGTGCATCCGCATGGCCGGCCGCGACGGCGGGGTTTCTCCTTCATTCGGCAGGCAGTCGTTACCCGCGTGAAACATGTGTTTCAGTAGGCTGGAGGTCTGCAACTACTGATTCACGGGAGCGCACATGGTTTACGAGTCGATCAACCCGCCGCAGCGCCTGCTGATGGGCCCTGGCCCGATCAACGCCGATCCGCGCGTGCTGCGCGCCATGAGCGCCCAGCTGCTCGGCCAGTACGACCCGGCGATGACCGGCTACATGAACGAGACCATGGAGCTGTACCGCGGCGTCTTCCGCACGCGGAACCGCCAGACGATGCTCGTCGACGGCACCTCCCGCGCCGGCATCGAGGCCGCCCTCGTCTCGCTGATCGAGCCCGGCGACCGCGTGCTGGTTCCGATCTTCGGCCGCTTCGGCCACCTGCTGCGCGAGATCGCCGAGCGCTGCGGCGCCGAGGTGCACGTGATCGAGACCGAGTGGGGCACCGTGTTCACCCCCGACCAGATCGCGGCGGCCATCGCCGAGACCCGGCCGAAGATCCTCGCCATCGTGCACGGCGACACCTCCACCACCGTGGCCCAGCCGCTCGACGAGATCGGCGCGATCTGCGAGAAGAACGGTGTTCTGCTCTACACGGATGCGACGGCCTCCCTGGGTGGGAACGCCTTCGAGACCGACAAGTGGGGCATCGACGTCGCGACCGCCGGTCTGCAGAAATGCCTCGGTGGTCCCTCGGGAAGCGCCCCGATCACCCTTTCGGAGAAGGCCGTGGCCGTGATCGACGCCCGGAAGAGCATCGAGGCCGGCATCCGTGTCGACGGCGATCGCGCTCTCGCCCACCCGATCCGCTCGAACTACTTCGATCTGGCCATGATCATGGACTACTGGGGGCCGAAGCGGCTCAACCACCACACCGAGGCCACCACCGCGCTCTACGGCGCCCGCGAGTGCGCGCGCCTGCTGGTCGCCGAGGGGCTGCCAGAGGCGATCGACCGCCACCGGCTGCACGGCTCCGCGATGGCGACCGGGCTCGGCGCCATGGGGCTCGAGCTCTTCGGCGACCAGAGCTACAAGATGAACAACGTGGTCGGTGTGAAGATCCCGGAGGGGATCGACGGCGACGGCGCCCGCTCGGCGATGCTGAACGACTTCGGCATCGAGATCGGCACCAGCTTCGGCCCGCTGCACGGCAAGGTCTGGCGCATCGGCACCATGGGCTACAACGCCCGCCGCGACACCGTGCTCACCACCCTCGCCGCCCTGGAGCAGGTGCTGCGGCTCGGCGGCTTCGCGCTCACCGCCGGCAGCGGGGTCGGCACCGCCCTCGAGTACTACCAGGAGGCGTGATGGACGCCGACGCCCAGCTGATCCTCGACCGCTGCGACGAGCTCGCCGCGATCAGCAGCCAGCCCGACCGCCTCGAGCGGGTGCACCTCTCGAAGGAGCACAGGGCCGCCAACGACCTGGTGGCGGAGTGGATGCGCGCCGCCGGGCTCTCGACCTGGCAGGACGCCGCGGGCAACCAGTGCGGCCGCCTCGAGGGTAGCGAGCCCGGGCTCCCTGCTCTGCTGCTCGGCAGCCACATCGACACCGTTCCGGACGCCGGCCGCTACGACGGCATGCTCGGCGTGCTGCTGGCGATCCAGGTGGCGGGCCGCGTGCGCGACTCCGGCATCGCCCTGCCCTTCGCGCTCGAGGTGGTGGCCTTCAGCGACGAGGAGGGCACCCGCTTCGGCACCGCTCTGCTGGGCAGCCGCGCGCTCGCCGGCACCTGGGACGACGCCTGGTGGAACCTCACGGACGCCGACGGCATCACCCTGTTCGAGGCCTTCCAGGACTTCGGCCTCGACCCGGCCCGGCTGCCGAGCGCATTCCGCCGCCCGGAGAACCTCGTCGGCTACCTCGAGGCGCACATCGAGCAGGGACCCTACCTCGACGACGCCGACCGCCGCCTCGCCGTGGTCACCTCGATCGCCGGCGCCCGCCGCTTCGCGCTCGAGATCGTCGGCAAGGCCGGCCACGCGGGCGGCACGCCCTACGACCGGCGCAAGGACGCCCTCGTCGGCGCGAGCGAGCTCGTCGTCGCCGTCGAGCGCATCTCGAAGGAGCGCGGCGTGATCGGCACTGTCGGCCGGCTCGAGGCCTTCCCCGGCGGGGTGAACGTGATCCCGGGCCGCGTCGAGCTGAGCCTCGACCTGCGCGCCGAGTTCGACGACGACCGCGACGCGAGCATCCGCCTCATCGTCGAGGCCGCGCACGAGATCTGCGAGTGGCGCGGGCTCGCCTTCCACCAGAAGGAGATCTACCGGGCGGACGCGGTGCGCTGCGACCTCGGACTGCGCGACGCCGTGCTGCAGGGCATCCGCGCCACCGGCGACCAGAACCCGATGGCCTTCTGGAGCCGGGCCGGCCACGACGGCGTCGCGGTTGTGGCCGTCACCCCGATCGCCATGCTCTTCCTGCGCTGCCGGGCGGGCGTCAGCCACCACCCCGACGAGGCGGTGAGAAAAGCGGATGTCGCGGCGGCGCTGCACGCCTACGAGGCCGCGGTGCTGCAGCTGGTCGCGGGCGCGTGAGCGGCCCCTCGCTCGCGCAGCGCATCGACGCGGGCTACGCGGAGCTCGCGCCGCAGGAGCAGCGCGCCGCGGACTTCATGCGCGACCACCTCGCCGACCTCGCCGTCTACAACGCCACCGAGGTGGCGCGGCTGAGCGGGGTGTCGAAGGCCACCGTCTCCCGGCTGTACCGCCGTCTCGGCTTCGACGGCGCCGAAGCGGTGCGCGACCACGTGCGCGCCCTCCGCGCCTCGGGCACCCCGCTCGCCGGGGGCGCCCCGACCTCCTTCGAGAGCCACCTCGACTCGGAGATCGCGAACCTGCGCGCAATGCTCACCGGCCTCGACCTGGCACCGGCCGCCGGCCTCATCGCCGGCGCCGGGCGGGTGCTCGTGATCGGCTTCCGCACCAGTTACCCGATGGCGCTGCACCTGCGGCAGCAGCTCGCGCAGGCCAGGGGTGGGGTGGAGCTCGCCCCGCTGCCCGGCCAGAGCGTGGGGGAGGAGCTCGCCGCGCTGTCCGCCGACGACGTGGTGGTGCTGGTGGGGTTCCGGCGGCGGCCGGAGAGCTTCGCACGGGTGGTGGAGCTGGTCGCGGCATCCGCTGCACGCAGCATTCTGCTCAGCGACGGGCGCGGCCACGCCGACCGGGTGGACGTGCTGGTCGAGTGCCCGGTGGACAGCGTCACGGCCTTCGACAGCTACGCGGCGGTGGCGAGTGTGATCGGGCTGCTGGCGGCGGCCGTGCTCGGGGAGTCTCTGGCCGCGGGGCGGTCGAGGATCGCCGCGATCGGCGGCGCCTACGCGGAGCTCGACGAGCTTGAGTAGACCGTTGTGCCGGGCGCCCGGCGAGACGGTTTCGCGATTTCGCTATGTCAGTCTGCGCTGAGTCAGCCCGAACTGACACAGCGAAAACGGGACACGTGTCGAGATCCAAGACATGCCACCGACCAGAAGCCGGGCCTAGAACGAGGACTCCAGGTGCCACATCTTGGCCACGATGCGCCATCCGTCCGGGCCGTCGACGAACGACAGGTGATCGACGAAGATGCTGTCGATGGCGCGCAGCCGCACGCGGACTACGGCGGCGGCATCCGAGAGCCAGTCGATGATCAGCACCTCCTCGGCCCGCGCGTGACCGGCCGACGCCGGTGAGGGGCGGTTCGCAACCACCTGGCGCCAGACGGGGTACGGGTCGACGGTCACAACTCCTTCATCGACGTCGAAGAGCGAGCTCGCGGGGTGGAAGACATCGTCGAGGAGGGTGACATCGCAGCTGTAGATGCCGCGGAAGTAGGTGTCGACAGCGTGGTTGAGTTCTTCGGATCGGCGCATGAGTCGATCTTGGCCCACCGCCGGTCGCGCGTTTCGCGTGAAGCCGGGATCTGGCAGCTTGTCGACCGAATATGGCCGAGCATCGGCGAGACGCTCGACTGCGACCGGCCCGACGCGGCTAGCCGACCTTCGCGGCCACCCGACCCGCGGCGCGAGCGCCGATCGCGCCGCTGAGGATCGTGGCGCGCTTGCGGCTGACGAAGCGGGGGAGCGCGGCCGTCAGGGCGTTCATGCGCCCGGACTGCACGCTCGGACGCCTGGCGCCGCGGTCGAGCTCGCGCATCGCGGTCGCCACCACCTGCTCGGGCGTCTGGTAGCTGCCGTTGTACTCGCCGCCGTCGAGCGCGTCGAAGAACTCGGTGCGGGTGAGGCCGGGCGAGAGGCAGAGCACCCGCAGGCCGGAGCCCCGCGACTCGAACCAGAGCGCCTCGGTGAAGCTGAGCACGAAGGCCTTGCAGGCGGAGTAGACCGCCATGCCCGGGCTCGGCACGTAGCCGGCGAGGCTGGCGACGTTGACGAGGATGCCGGTCCCGGCCGCGCGCATCGGCTCGATGAACGCCCGCGTGATGTCGACCAGGTTCGCCACGTCCACGTTGATCTCGTCGGTCAGGCGGGCGGGGTCCTCCTCGTGGAAGGCGCCGTCGGTGCCGAAGCCCGCGTTGTTGACGAGTCCGGTGACCGGGAGGCCGCGGCTCGCGACCTCCGCCGCGAGCCTGCTGCCCGCGCCGGGCGCGCTCAGGTCGAGGGCGATCGCCGTGGCGCGGATGCCATGGGTCGCCTCCAGCTCAAATGCCAGGTCCTGCAGGCGGTCGAGCCGGCGGGCGACGAGCACGACGTCGGATCCGCGACGGGCGAGCTCGTGGGCGAAGGCGGCGCCGATGCCCGAGCTGGCGCCGGTGACGATGGTGGACTGGTGGGAGAAGTCGATGGCTGTCATGTCTGCACTATACGCAGAAGCTTGCACCAAGTGCAAGACACTGCGCAGCACGCAATGAGGCTACGCTGGGGAGATGGCCGCCACCCCCACCCTGCGCGAGCGCACCCGTCGCGCCGTGCACGCCGAGATCACGGCCACCGCGATGCGGCTCTTCGCCGAGAACGGCTTCGACGCCACGACGGTCGACCAGATCGCACGCGAGGCGGGCATCTCGCGGCGGTCGTTCTTCCACTACTTCGGCAGCAAGGAGGACCTCGTCCTCGGCAATACCGTCGCCCTCGGTGAGACGGTGCGCATCGCGCTCGAGGCGCGTCCGACTGAGGAATCCGCGTGGGAGGCACTCCGCGAGGCGTTCATGGTGCTGCAGGCCGACGGAATGCCGAGCACCGACGAGATGGCGCTCGCCCAGCTCTACCACGACGCCCCCTCGCTGCGGGCGCGGCACCTCGAGAAGCACCTCCGCTGGCAGGAGCTGTTCGCCCCCGACGTGCAGCGCCGGCTCGGCCTCCCGCCGACGGAGCGACCGGATCCGCGTGCGCGCGCGCTGGTCGCCGCGGCCCTCGCCTGCCTCGACGTCACGATCAACGCCTGGTACGAGTCAGGCGGAACCCTCGACGCGGTGCAGCTCTTCGACGACGCGGTCGCGACGATCCGGCGCTAGCGCCCCGCGGACGGCTCGGGAGCGTCCGTGGAGAAGGGTTCGGCTTCGGGCAGATGGAGGCCGGCGGGTGTGATGGCTGAGAACGAGATCCGTGAACTCGAACACCTCGGAACCGTATTTGATGTGACCCACTGGGTGCGCTCCTTCGTGAAGCGGCCAGGAGATTCTGTCCGTATCTTCACGGAGGCTAGCGTGAGGAAAACTATTCGTTTATCGGACGCGGCGGGCGAGACGCGGCCCCTATCGCCTCGTAAATGCAGAGTGAACCTCATTGTGCAGGCAGAATGGACCGATGACCACTGTTTTCGTTCGAGGATCCGCCCGGGCCGAGGTTGCGCGGTGACCTCCGACAGCGCGACCCACATCCGGGGCCCGGTCACGAGCGTGCTGCGTTTCGTCGGCCCGGTCGTCGCCGTTCTGGGCGCGACCGCGATGCTGCTCGGCTATACGGCGCTGCCCGAGACGGTACCGACGCACTTCGACGGCGCAGGTCAGGCGGACGAGTACGGACCGCGCTGGAACGTGCTCGTGCTCGCCGCGGTCTGGATCCTGCTCCAGCTGGGCATAGCCTTCCTCGCGACGAAGCCCAAGCTGTTCAACTTCCCCGTGCCTGTCACCGACGAGAACCAGGGCCGGCTCTACCGCGAGGGTGAGCGGATGCTCGTCTGGGTCGGCCTCGCGCTGGCGACGTGTTTCGCGGGAATCGCCCTCCTGGTCTTCGACCTCCCCGGTAGTCCACTCGTCGTCGTCGGCGTCGTGGCCACGTTCGCGACCACGATCGTCGGCATTGTGCGGGTGTTGCGCGCGAGCTGACCGGGGCGTCGTCAGCGCACGGCAGTCCCTGTCAGGCGAGCCAGGTGCGCGCCGCCGTGACGAGGGCTTCGACGCCGCGCGTCAGAGTCGGTTCGATCACCGGGGCGAAGTGCGGCGAGTGGTTGGAGGGGACGTCGCGGTCCAGTGTTCCGGCCTCGGCAGCCGCCAGGTAGGAGGAGGGCTCGGTTCCGCCGAGTATCCAGAAGACGAGAGGCGCCCCTGCTGCCGTGGCGAGGATGCTCACGTCTTCGCTGCCGCTGACCTCTCCCGGGTCGAGCACGCTGGAGTCGCCGAAAGCGGCACGGAACGCGGAATGGGTGCGCTCCCTGGCGCCGGGGTCGTTGACCAGAACGGGGAACGACTGGGCGTGGTGGATGTGCGGCTCGGGCGCCCCGGATGCGGCGGCTTCGCCTCGCACGATGCGTTCGATCGCTTCGACGATCCGGACGCGCACGGGCTCGCTGAAGGCGCGCAGGGTGAGGCCGAGACTCGCCGTGTCGGGAATGATGTTGTTCGTTGTGCCGGCGCAGATGCGTCCGACGGTGACGACCGCGGTCTCCTGCGGCGCCACTTCCCGGGCGACGACGGTCTGGAGCCGAAGCACGATGGCGGCGGCCAGCACGATCGGATCGATGGTCGTCTCCGGTCGGGATCCGTGACCGCCGCGCCCGTGGACCGTGATGTCGATGCTGTTGGCGGCGGCGAACGCCGCGCCCGGATGAGCGCCGACCATGCCGGCGGGCGCGGGCCCGACGTGTTGACCGAGCACCACATCGGGAATCGGCACCCTCGCGTACAGGCCGTCGTCGATCATCGCCTGGGCGCCGGCACCGCCCTCCTCGGCCGGCTGGAAGAGCGCGACGACGGTTCCCGCCCAGTCCTGGCGGGTCGAGGCCAGCTGATCGACGGCTCCGATCAGAGCGGCAACGTGCACGTCGTGACCGCAGGCGTGCATGAGCCCTTCCCGTGTGCTGGCGTAGTCGAGGCCGGTGTCCTCGACCACGGGGAGCGCATCCATGTCCGCGCGGAGGAGAACGGTCGGGCCGTCCCCGTTCCGCAGCACCCCGACGACGCCGGTGCGTCCGACCCCCTCCGTGACGTCGTAGCCGGCGGCCTGCATCCGGGCAGCCGCGATGCCCGCGGTGCGCGTCTCCTCGAACGCCAGCTCGGGGTGGCGGTGAAGATCGCGGTACAGCTCGGAGATCGGCAGCGGAACATCGGTCATGCACTCACGTCCTCGAATCGGAATGTCGACCCGCTCCACGAGTCACGGTGCGGATCGTCTACCCGGATGTCTATCCCAGACGCTGGTCCTTCCGCTAGACGTCGGTGCTTTCGAGTGCCTACGGGTCAGTTGATGATCTCTCCGCGCACATCCTCGCGCAGCACGGCGAGCCGCTCCCGCCAGGTGTCCAGGGCCTCCGGCGTCAGTCGCGTCCAGTCGAGCACCTCGCCGACGACTGTGAGCGGCGCTGTGCTTCGGTACGACCGGGTGGGGTTGCCGGGGAACTTGCGGTCGGTCACGTTCGGGTCGTTCTCGAACGCACCGGTCGGCTCCACCTCGTAGACCCGCGGAACGCCGTCTCCCGCGGCGAGCATCACGGTGAGCTCGGCGGCCAGCCCGGCGCCGTCGCGGAGGGCGGTGAAGTAGACGTGGTTCATCACGACCTCGGGGCGGTAGTTCGACCGGAAGCCGGCGGTGAGGAGGTCACCCGGGCGTAGCTGTGCTCTTGTGCCGTGGAAGAAGGGGCCGTCGTCCAGATGCTCGACCATGCTGGGATTCTAGGCGGCGCGACTAGGTTTCGATACTTCGATACGGCCGTGGACGGCCTACTCAGTACAAGTACGCGAACTCGCTTCGCTCGCCTGCTACTCAACCAGCGGGAGGGCCTGCTACTCGACCGGCGGAGCGGGAGGGGCGAGGGCGGCCGCCAGGTACGGGGCCGTGCGGCTTTCCACGCTCGCCGCGACGGATGCCGGGGTGCCCTGCGCCACGATCCGGCCGCCGGCGTCGCCGCCGCTCGGGCCGAGGTCGATCACCCAGTCGGCCTGCGACACCACGTGCATGTTGTGCTCCACGACCACCACGGTGTTGCCCGCGTCGACGAGGGCCTGCAGCTGCTCGAGCAGCAGGCGCACGTCGGCGGGGTGCAGGCCGGTGGTCGGCTCGTCGAGCAGGTAGAGGGTGTGGCCGCGGCGGGCGCGCTGCAGCTCGGTGGCGAGCTTGATGCGCTGCGCCTCCCCGCCGGAGAGCTCGGTGGCGGGCTGGCCGAGGCGGAGGTAGCCCAGGCCCACCTGGCGCAGGGTAGCCAGGCTGCGGGCCGCTGCCGCGACATCCGCTAGAAAGGTGAACGCGTCGTCGACGGTCATCGCCAGCACCTCGGCCACGCTGCGTCCGCGGTACTGCACCTCGAGGGTCTCGGCGTTGTAGCGCGAGCCGCCGCAGGTGGGGCAGGGCGAGTAGCTGCCGGGCAGGAACAGCAGCTCCACCGAGACGAAGCCCTCGCCGAGGCAGGTCTCGCAGCGCCCGCCGTCGACGTTGAAGGAGAAGCGTCCGGCGTCGTAGCCGCGGCTGCGCGCCTCGTCCGTGGCGGCGAACGTGGAGCGCACCGCGTCGAACAGCCCGGTGTAGGTGGCGAGGTTGGAGCGCGGGGTGCGCCCGATGGGCTTCTGGTCGACGCTCACCAGCCGGTCGAACTCGTCGTGGCCGCCCTCGCCGAGCACCCGCACCAGGGTGGACTTGCCTGAGCCGCTCACGCCGGTGATCGCGGTGAGCAGACCGAGCGGGATGTCGGCGTCGAGAGCGTCGAGGTTGTGGCGGGTGATGCCGCGCAGCTCGAGCTGTCCGCTCGCCTCGCGCGGTTCGCGCCGCTCGGCCGCGTCCGCGTCGGGGAAGAGGAACGGACGCGTCACCGAGGCGTCGACCGCGGCGAGCCCCGCGACCGGGCCGCTGTAGAGCACGTCGCCGCCGCCGGCCCCCGCTCCGGGCCCGACGTCGACGATCCAATCGGCTCGGTGCACCACGTCCATGTTGTGCTCCACCACGAACACCGAGTTGCCGGAGGCCTTGAGCTGCTCGAGCACCTCCATCAGCGGTTCGGCGTCGGCCGGGTGCAGGCCGGCGGAGGGCTCGTCGAGCACGTAGATCACACCGAACAGGCCCGACCGCAGCTGCGTCGCGATGCGCAGGCGCTGCATCTCGCCGGGGGAGAGGGTGGGGGTGGCGCGGCCGAGGCTGAGGTAGCCGAGCCCGAGGCCGAGCAGCACCTCGATGCGGCCGAGCAGGTCGCGCGCGATCGTCACGGCCACCTCGTTCGTCTCGCCGGACAGGGCGGCGCGGTACGCGGCGGTCCCCTCCGTGAGCTGTGCCGTGGGGCGCAGCACCTCGGCCACCCCGGCCAGCGGGAGCGCGCCGAGCTGGGCGATGGTCTGCCCGGCGAAGGTCACGGCAAGCGCCGCCGCGGTGAGGCCGGTGCCTCCGCAGAGCGTGCACGGCCCGGTCTCCACGAAGCGCAGCGCGCGGTTGCGCGCGGTCTCGCTCTTCGAGTCGGCGAGGGTGTGCATGATGAAGCTCTTCGCGCTCCAGAAGCGGCCCTTGTAGGGCTTCGCGACGCGGTCGCGCTGCGGGGTGACCTCAACGACGGGCTGCTCGTCGGTGAACAGGATCCAGTCGCGGTCGGCCTGCGCGAGCTCGCGCCAGGGGGACTCGATGTCGTAGCCGAGGCCGGCCGTCACGTCGCGCAGGTTCTTGCCCTGCCAGGCGCCTGGCCAGGCCGTGATGGCGCCGTCGCGGATGCTGAGCGAGTCGTCGTGAACAGCGGATGCCTCGCTCACCTCGTGCGCGATGCCCAGTCCGTGACAGCGCGGGCAGGCTCCCGCCGCGGTGTTCGGGGAGAAGGCGTCCGAATCGAGCCGGCCCGCGGCATCCGCCGGATAGCTCCCCGAGCGCGAGTAGAGCATCCGCATCGAGTTGGAGAGGGTGGTGAGCGTGCCGACGGTGGAGCGGGAGCTCGGAGCGCCGCGGCGCTGCTGCAGAGCGACGGCGGGCGGGAGCCCGGTGATCGAGTCGACGTGCGGGGTGTGGCCCTGGGCGATCAGGCGGCGGGCGTAGGGCGCGACAGACTCGAAGAAGCGACGCTGGGCCTCGCCGAAGATGGTGCCGAAGGCGAGTGACGACTTGCCGGAGCCGCTGACTCCGGTGAAGGCCACGATGCTGTCGCGCGGAACGTCGACGTCCACGTCGCGCAGGTTGTTCTCGCGGGCGCCGCGCACCTGCACGAATCCCAGGCGGTCGGCGGTAGTGGCGGGGGTCGAGCTGTCGGAGGGCATCGGGCAATGCTAGGCGGTGGCGCTGCGCGGCAGCTGGGCTGGACATCAGGTGTCAGACGTGTTGTGGGGCGGATGCGACGGCTCGGGGCGCTCGCCGGTGCCGCCACGGCTCGAACGCTGCCCGGTCGGGCGACGGGTTTGCGATTTCGCAATGTCAGTCTGCGTTGACTCGGGGGTCAACGCAGACTGACATTGCGAAATGGACGAGGGCAGGGCCGCGACGGCTCAGCGCGCCCCGGCCCCGGATCCGTCCGTGCCGGACGAATCCACGTCGTGGCCGTCGTACAGATCGCCGCACTCCACCTCGGCGACTCCGTGCGCGTCGAGGTAGGCGCGGGCGCCGTGGTCGCCGGCGAGGGTCGCCGAGAGAGGCACCCAGTGATCGCGTCCGATCAGCACCGGATGCCCGGGCCGGCCCCCGAAGACGGCCCGCGCCAGCGAGGTGGTCGAAACCGCGCGCCCTGCCGGGACCGCGGGCGCTGCGGAGACCGCCGAGGTGGCCGGGACGGCCTGGACCGCCGGGACGGCCGGGACCGCCGAGATGGACGAAACGACTCCCAGCACCCGGGCGACGACCGACCCCGGCAGCGCCGGCATGTCCACGAGCGCGACGAGCGCCGCATCGCCTCCGGCCTCCGAGGCCGCCGCGAGCCCCGCGCGGAGCGACGAGGCCATGCCGTCTGCCCACTCGGCGTTGACGACCGAGCCGACCCGGGCATCCGCTGGAAGCAGCAGGGCCGCCTCGTGCGCCGCGGCGCCCAGCACCACGACCACCCGCGCGCAGCCCGCGGCCAGCAGCAGCCGGCAGGCGACGGCCAGCCACGGCTCGCCGGAGGGGGTGCGCATCAGGGCCTTCGGCGTTCCCATACGGCTGCCCGCGCCCGCCGCCAGCACCACTCCGCATACAGCCATGGGTAATGTTAGGCAGACAATGATGAATGTCACCGAGTCATCCCTGCGCGAGGGCCTCGCCGCGAGCCTGAGCGTGAACCGCTGGATCGACGAGGTCGCCGCCGGCGCCCCGTACGAGTCCGCGGCGCAGCTGCTCGCCGTCGCGGCCGAGGCGGCGACGCCGCTCAGCGCCTCCGAGATCGACGAGGCCATCGCGCACCATCCCCGCATCGGCGAGCAGCCGGTGGGCGAGGGCGCCGCGCAGAGCTTCAGCCGCAGCGAGCAGTCGGCGCTCGGCGACGACGACGCCCTGGTCGCCGAGCAGATCGCGGCAGGCAACGCCGCCTACGAGGAGCGCTTCGGCCGCGTGTTCATCATCCGCGCCGCCGGACGCACCCGCGCCGAGATCCTCGAGGAGCTCACCCGCCGCCTCGAGCTGCCGAACGCGTCGGAGCTCGAGATCGTCGGCGAGCAGCTGCGGGAGATCGCGCTGCTGCGCCTCGAGGCGCAGTTCGGTACTGAGCAGTGAGCCACGTCACCACGCACGTGCTCGACTCCGTGCTCGGCCGGCCGGCGCAGGGGATCGCGGTCTCCCTCTACGACCTCGACGGGGCGTCGCTGGCGAACGGCGTCACCGACGCCGACGGCCGGATCTCCGACCTCGGTCCCGACGCGCTGCCGCTCGGCGAGTACACCATCGTGTTCGAGACCGGCATCTACTTTCTCGCCACGGGCACCGACACCTTCTACCCCCGGGTCACCATCGACTTCGAGGTGACGGATGCCGCGGCCCACTACCACGTGCCCCTCCTGCTGAGCCCCTTCGCCTTCTCCACCTACCGCGGCAGCTGAGCATGGCGACGACAACCGGCCGCACGCGGTCGCAGCGCCTCGACGCGCTGCCCTGGACGCGCAGGCACAGCAGGCTGCTCGCCGGATCCGGCATCGGCTGGGCGCTCGACGCCATGGACGTCGGGCTGATCTCCTTCGTCATCGCCCAGCTCGTGGTGGTGTGGCAGGTCGCGCCGGGAGAGCTCTCCTGGGTGGCCTCCGCCGGGTTCCTCGGCATGGCGATCGGCGCGAGCCTCGGCGGCCTGCTGGCCGACCGGCTCGGCAGACGCCAGGTCTTCGCGCTCACCCTGCTCGTCTACGGCGTATTCACCGGGCTCTCCGCGCTTGCCTGGGGCATCGGCGCCCTCGTCGCCCTGCGCTTCCTGGTGGGGCTCGGGCTCGGCGCCGAGCTGCCGATCGCCTCGACGCTGGTGAGCGAGTTCGCGCCGGCGCGCATCCGCGGCCGCATCATCGTGATCCTCGAGTCGTTCTGGGCGGTCGGCTGGACCGCCGCCGCCGTGATCGGCTACTTCGTCGTCCCGATCGGCGACGACGGCTGGCGCTGGGCCCTCGCGCTCGGCGCGGTCCCCGCGGTCTGGGCGATCGTGGTGCGGCTGAAGCTGCCCGAGTCGGTGCGCTTCCTCGAGGCGAAGGGCCGCCACGGCGAGGCCGAGCGGATCGTGGCCGAGTTCGAGGCGGCGGCCGGGCCAGGGCACCTCGAGAAGCAGGCGCGCCTCGACGAGCCGGCCGCGGCATCCGCTGTCGACGGGCCCGCCGAGGCGACGGGCACCATCTTCGGCGCCCGCCTGCGCCGCCGCACGATCTCGCTCTGGATCGTCTGGTTCTGCGTCAACTTCGCCTACTACGGCGCCTTCATCTGGCTGCCGACGCTGCTGGTGGCCCAGGGCTTCAGCCTGGTGAAGTCGTTCGAGTACACCCTGATCATCACGCTCGCCCAGCTTCCCGGCTACGCCGTCTCGGCCTGGCTGGTGGAGAAGTGGGGGCGCCGGGTGACGCTGGCCGTGTTCCTCGCCGGCTCCGCGGTGGCCGCGGGCCTCTTCGGCACGGCGGACGACGTGGCGTCGATCCTCGTCTTCGGCGCGCTGATGTCGTTCTTCAACCTCGGCGCCTGGGGCGCCCTCTACGCGGTGACCCCGGAGCTCTATCCCACCCGGGTGCGCGGAACCGGCGCCGGCTGGGCGGCGGGCTTCGGCAGGCTCGCGTCGATCATCGCCCCGCTCTGCGTGCCGTTACTGTTGAGCGCAGGGGGAGTCGCTCTGCCCTTCGGCGTCTTCGCGGCCGTGTTCGCGATCGCCGCGATCACCGCGCTGACGCTGCCCGACCTGCGCGGGAAAGCCCTGGAGGACTGATGGCCGACACGAACGTCACCGGCACGATCGTCGGCGGGCGGTACGAGATCGGCGAGCTGCTCGGCACCGGCGGGATGGCCTCGGTCTACCGCGCGGTCGACCGCTCGCTCGGGCGCGAGGTGGCGGTCAAGCTGTTCTCCGCCTCGGGCGTCGACAGCGCCTCGCTGCAGCGGGAGAGCTCCGAGATCCGCCTGCTCGCCTCGCTCAACCACCACGCGCTGGTCACCCTCTTCGACGCCAACGTCGACGAGGGCTCGCGGGCATTCCTCGTGATGGAGCTCGTCGAGGGACGCACCCTCGGCGAGCGGATCGCGGTCGGCCCGGTCGCCGAGGCCGACGCCGCCCACCTGCTGGTCGACCTCGCCGAGGCGCTGCACGTCGTGCACGAGCGCGGCATCGTGCACCGCGACATCAAGCCGGCGAACATCCTGCTGAGCGCGTCCGCCTCGCCGTCGCGGGAGTTCCGGGCCAAGCTGAGCGACTTCGGCATCGCCTACCTCGTGGACTCGACCCGGCTCACCACGCCGGGCACCGTGGTCGGCACGGCCGCGTACATCTCGCCGGAGCAGGCCAGGGGCACGCCGCCCGGGCCCGCCGGCGACGTCTACTCCCTCGGTCTGGTCGTGCTCGAGGCGCTCACCGCCGTGCGGGCGTTCCCCGGGTCGATGGTGGAGTCGATCTCGGCGCGGCTCGTCAACGACCCGGCGATCCCCGCCGCGCTCGGCCCGGACTGGGTGTCGCTGCTCGAGCGGATGACCGCGCGCGAGCCCTCCCGGCGCACGAGCGCCCTCGAGGTGGCCGAGCTCGCCCGCGCCCTGGAGCGGTCGCTGCACGGGCGTCCCGCCGCCGCTGCTCCAGCGGATGCCGCGACAGCGCCCTTCGCGCCGACCGGCGTCGCGGCGGCGGAGCTCGCGCCCGACGCCGCACCGGGCCTCGCGACCGACGCCGCTCCGGGCCTCGCGACCGACGCCGCTCCGGGCCTCGCGCCCGATGCCGCACCGGGCCTCGCGACCGACGCTGCCCTCGGCCTCGCGCCCACCGGGGCCGACGCGACCACGGTCGCGGCGGGTTCCGACCCCACCGGATCCGCGCCGACGCGCGCCTTCCCGGCCGCACCCCCGACCGCCGCGACCGAGTCGCTCGCGGCCCGGCCCGGCACGCCGCCCCGGCCTCCGTCCGGCGACTCGCTCCACACCCTCGTGCTGCCGTCCGGCCTCCCCGCCGGCGCCGAAGCGCCCTTCCCGAACAGCTCGCACACCACCTCGGGCGCGCAGCGCACGGCCAGACGGCCGGTGCGCGCCGTCCTGATCGCCGGGGCGAGCCTGCTGGCGGCCGCCATCGTGATCGTGGTGGTCGTGCTGCTCGGCGGCGCCGGCGCCGACACCCCCGCGCCCGAGCCGGCGCCGACCCTGCCGGCGAACGAGGGCGAGCTCGGCGTCCACCTCGAAGAACTCCTGGAAAGCGTGACCCCGTGACCCGTCGCAGCCTGCCCGCCCTCGTCACCACGGCGCTCGCCGCCACCGCCCTGCTCGCGGGATGCGCGAGCGCCCCCGAGATCGCCGCCGAGACCGCCGCCGAGCTGCAGACGTCCGTGGTGTCCGTGGCGACCCTCGCGCAGACCGACGCCGCGGCCGCGCTCGCCGAGCTCGACGCCCTGCAGGCCCGGCTCGACGCGGGGACCGCGGACGGATCGATCCTCGAGGACCGGGCCGCGGGCATCCGCTCGTCGATCGACCTGGTGCGCGCCGATCTCGAGGCCGCGGTCGAGGCCGCCCGCGTGGCCGCCGAGCAGCTGGCCGCGGAGCAGGCGGAGGCCGCCCGGCTCGCCCAGGAGAAGGCCGCCGCCGAGCAGGCCGTCGCCGACGAGGCCGCCAAGCAGGCGGCGGAGGACAAGGCCGAGAACGACAAGGAGGCGCGCGAGGCGGAAAAGGAAGCCGAGAAGGAGCGCCGCGAGCAGGAGAAGGAAGACCGCGAGAACTAGCGCGGTCCTGTCGCGCACACTCGCGCGATTACTTGCGGCGAACGGTCGCAGATCCAGGGCGTTGGAGCAGTTCGCCGCAAGCTATCGTGCGCCCCGCCACGCGCCGAGGGGCGCGGGCTCAGTAGTCCGTGCGGGCCTCCGCGGCGAGCCACGCGTCGAAGGGCTGCGGCGCGTTCGCCGGGCGCACGCTGTCGATCGCCATGTCCCAGGTGGCGCGGTCTCGGGCGAACAGCTCGTAGAACTCGCGGTCGTCGAACCCGCCGCGGGCGGCGTCGTCGCGGTCGGCGGCGAAGACCACGCGGTCGAGCCGCGCCCAGAGAGAGGCGGAGAGGCAGAGCGGGCAGGGCTCGCAGGAGGTGTACAGCGTCATGCCGGCCAGGGAGAAGTCGCCGGTGGCCTGGCAGGCGGCGCGGATCGCCATCACCTCGGCGTGCGCGGTGGGGTCGAGGTTCGCCGTCACGCGGTTCTGCCCCTCGGCCACCAGCTCGCCGTCGCGCACGATCACCGCGCCGAAGGGGCCGCCTCCGGCAGTCACGTTCTCGGTCGCGAGGTCGATGGCGCGGGCGAGCCAGCGCGCATCCGCTGCTGAGTCCGTCGACGCGGCCATCAGGCGAGTCCCGCCGAGATGCGCCAGGCGTCGCCCGCCGGGGGCGCGTCGTCGCGCAGCACCGTGGCCTCGATCAGCCCGTACGGGCGGTCGGCTGCGATGAAGACCTCGCCAGGGTTCTCCAGCTCGAAGGGCGAGAGGTCGACGACGAAGTGGTGCTTGTTGGGGGCCTTGAGCCGCACCTCGGCGATGGAGGGGTAGGCCTCGAGCACGGAGCGGCCCATGTGCCAGAGCGTCTGCTGCAGGGCGAGCGACTGCAGGGTGGCGAACTCCTTCACGAGGATGCGCTTGATGCCGGCGTAGGTGTCGTCCCAGTCGACGTCGGTGCCGACGAAGCGCCACTGCGCGACGAGGGAGGTGGCCATCACACGGTCGTGGGTCTCCTGCAGGGTGGTGAACTCGTCCTCGAGGAAGCCGGCGAACTCGCTTCCGGTGGACTTGAGCAGGGTGAGGTCTTTCAGGCCGCCGATCACGTGCTCGCCGGTGGCGTCGACCGTGACCGCAGCGGTGCGGATCTCCTGCCCGGAGCGCAGCCAGGTGTGGTCGTGCTCCACGCCGTCGACGACCGCGCGCTGCCAGGAGTACTCCTCGACCTCGATGCGGGCGCCCTCCACGGGCGCGACGTCGTGCACGAAGTGGCGGGCCAGCGCGAGGCCGAAGTTCTCGATCGACTCGATGCCCTTCGACTTCGCGAAGGCGAACGCCGTGTTCTTCTGCGTGTCGGTGGGCAGCACGTTGGTCTGGTTGCCGGAGAGGTACGCGGGGTCGAAGGGGCCGCGCAGGGCGGTGCTCACGTTCAGGTCGCGGATCTCGTGCCGGGCCTGGTCGCGGTAGATGCGCACCACGCGGTTCTCCGCCTTGCCGTACTGGTTGTCGCCCAGGATTATTGCCATGCCGGTGATTCTGCCATCGTCATGTGACCGGGGTGTTTCGTGCGGCGTGCGTGCGCCCGCGTGCCGACCGCGTGCGCTGCCGCGGCGTGCGCTGCCGAATGAAGGAGAAACCGGCGCCGGCCGGCACGCGCAAGCGGATGCGAGGGGCTCGGCCGCGAGATCTCCTTCATTCGGCAGGTGGCAGGTGGCAGGTGGCAGGTGGCAGGGGCCGGGCAGGGGGCAGGCGGGTCAGCGGGCGAGCAGGCGGCCGGCGGGGGCCGCGTCGGCAGCCGAGGGTACCGGCGCGCCCGCAACCCAGGTGCGCCGCACGACGCCGCGCAGCTCGCGGCCGTCGTAGGCGCTCACGTGGTTGCGGTACAGCAGAGCCTCGGCGTCGACGGTGAACACGGCGTCGGGGGCGAAGGCGGCGAAGTCGGCGTCCGCGCCGACCCGGATCGCGCCCTTGCCGACCAGCCCGGCGAAGCGCGCGGTGGCCGACGACATCCAGCCCACCACCTGCTCGAGCGGGATCCCGCGGCGGGCGGCCTCGGTCCAGACCGCGGCGAGCCCGGTCTGCAGCCCGGCGATGCCGCCCCAGGCGCGGCCGAAGTCGCCGCCGTGCGCGAACTTGAGCTCGGCGGTGGAGGGGGAGTGGTCGGTGACGACGATGTCGATGTCGCCGTCGAGCAGCGCCTGCCAGAGTGCGTCGCGGTTGGCCTCGTCGCGGATCGGCGGGCAGCACTTGAACTGCGTGGCACCGTCGGCGATCTCGTTGTCGCTGATGGTGAGGTAGTGCGGGCAGGTCTCGACCGTGATCTTCAGCCCCTCCGCGCGGGCGGCGCGCAGGGCGGGCAGCGCGGCCGCCGAGGAGAGGTGCAGGATGTGCGCGCGGGCGCCCGTGCGGCGCACACCGGCGATGACGCGCTCGATCGCGGTGACCTCCGCCGCATCCGGTCGCGAATCGACGAAACGGTGGTAGTCGGTGCCGCCCTCGTTCTCGCTCGCGGAGAGCACCGCGGGGTCTTCGGCGTGCACGATCAGCAGGCCGTCGAAGCCCGCGATCTCCTCCAGGGCCGCCTCCAGCTGGTCGGCGTCGAGGTGCTCGAACTCGTCGACGCCGCTGGGGGCGAGGAAGGCCTTGAAGCCGAAGACGCCCGCGTCGTGCAGCTCGCGCAGGGTGCCGAGGTTCTGCGGCACCGCGCCGCCCCAGAAGCCGACGTCGACCACGCTCTTGGCGGCGGCCACCGAGCGCTTCGCCTCGAGGGCGACGACGGTGGTGGTGGCGGGGATGCTGTTCAGGGGCATGTCGATGACGGTCGTCACGCCCCCGGCGGCGGCCGCGCGGGTGGCGCTGGCGAAGCCCTCCCACTCGGTGCGGCCCGGCTCGTTCACGTGCACGTGGGTGTCGACGATGCCGGGGATCAGCACCTCGTCGTCGGCGAGTGTCACGACGGTCGCGCCCTCGAGCGGCGTCGCGCTGATCGCGGCGACCACGCCGTCGGTCACCCCGATGTCGGCGGCCCGCCAGTTGCCCCCGAGGAGGACGAAGTCGGCGCGGATCACGAGGTCGAAGGCGGCAGGCATGCCTCTCACGGTAGCGGGTTGAGCGCGTCGTACTCGCGGAAGGAGCGGTTCAACCGCACCAGCAGCGCCACGAGCGCCACCACGAGCACTCCGCCGAGCACCGACGGCAGCCAGAGCAGCGTGGTCGCCACCATCAGGCCCACGTAGGCGTCGCCGAGGCGAGGCCCGCCGGTGACGACCACGATGTAGACGCCCTGCGTGCGCCCGCGCATCGAGTCGGGCACCGCCGACTGCATCATCGAGGTGCGGAAGACGGAGCTGATGTTGTCCGCCGCCCCCGCGCCGGCCAGGGCGAGCGCCGCGAGCACGAGGGCGGGCAGGTTCGCCGAGTCGAGCGAGTCGGTGATCGAGCCGCTGGGGCGCGAGCCCAGCGGCAGCAGCACCAGCCCGAAGGCGAGCATGCACAGCCCGTAGGCCATCACCGCATTGCGGATCGCGACGCCGTGCCGCCGCACGTGCCCGAGCCGCCCGGAGAACAGCGAGCTGAGCAGGGTACCCACCGCGCCCGCGGCGAAGAGGATCCCGACCGTCACCGCGCCGCCGCCGATCACCAGCGCGCCGACCGCGGGGTAGAGCACGCGGGCCATGCCGAAGGTCATCGCGATGATGTCGATGAGGAAGCTGAGGCGGATGTTCGGGGCGCGTCGCAGGAACGCCAGCCCCTCCGCGAGGGCCGGGACGCCGCGCGCGGTGCCGCCGCCCTCCGGCCTGATGGCCGGCAGCGTGAGGATGCCGGTGAACGCGGCGAGGAACAGCACCGCGTCGATCGTGTAGGTCCACTGGATGCCGACCGTGGCGACGAGCACCCCGGCGAGGGCCGGTCCGAGCGTGATCCCGACGCCCATGCTGATACCGCCCAGAGCGGATGCCGCTGGCAGCAGCTCCTTGTCCACCAGACGCGGCACGATCGCCATGCGTGTGGCCCCGACGATGGTGGTCGCCACCGCGGTGAGGGTGGTCAGCACGTAGTAGACCCAGAGAACGTCGATGTGCAGCCAGGCCAGCGCGGCCAGCCCGAGCACCGAGATCCACGCCACGGTCTCGGCGACGATCGCCACGATGCGGCGGTCGAAGGTGTCGGCGAGCACCCCGCCGTAGAGCCCGGCGACGATCATCGGCAGCAGACCGACCACTCCGACGAGGGCGACGGCGCCGGTGGACCCGGTGAGGTCGAAGATGTGGAGGCCGACGGCGACGACGGTCATCTGGCTGCCGACGCCCGCGATCCCGGTGCCGAGCCACAGCCGGAAGAAGGCGGGGCTGCGCCGGAAGGGGGTGAGATCGATCCAGTGGCTGCGACGGGAGACGGGCGAGCTCACTGCGGATCCCCGTTCCGTCCGCCCGGACGGAGGACTCCGTCGAGTATAGGCAGCCATCGGAAACGGCCCCCGCTCCGAACCCGCCTAGGCTGATTACTCACACAGGGGGAGTGGCATGACAGGCAGAACCATCATCATCACCGGCGCGAGCGACGGGATCGGGGCGGCGGCCGCGAGGGAGCTGAGCGCCGCGGGCAACACCGTGGTCGTCGTCGGGCGCTCGCCCGAGAAGACCGCGGCCATCGCCGCCGAGCTCGGCGCGGACCACCTGCTGGCCGACTTCGCGAAGTTCGACGACGTCCGCGCGCTCGCCGCGACGCTGCTCGAGCGCTACCCGCGCATCGACGTGCTCGCCAACAACGCCGGCGGCATCATGGGCGAGCGCGAGCTCACCGTCGACGGCTACGAGAAGACGCTGCAGGTCAACCACCTCGCGCCCTTCCTGCTCACGTCGCTGCTGCTCGACCGGCTCATCGAGAGCCGCGCGTCCGTGATCACCACCGCCAGCGTCGCCGCCCGCCTCTACGGCAGCATCGACCTGGACGACCTCGGCAACGAGAAGAAGTACTCGCCCAACAAGGCCTACGGCGACGGCAAGCTGGAGAACATCCTGTTCACCCGCGAGCTGCACCGCCGCTTCAGCGCGCAGGGGCTGAAGGCCGCGGCCTTCCACCCCGGCGTCGTCTCCACCGGTTTCGCGAAGGACGGCACGACCAGCCCGCTCCGCTTCGTCTACGGCCTGCTCGGCCGCTTCCTGCTCACCGCCGAGAAGGGCGCCGACACCCTCGTCTGGCTCGCCACGACCGCCAGCTGGACCAGCGGCGCCTTCTACACGAAGCGGAAGATCTCCACGACGAACCCCCAAGCGGATGACGCGGACCTCGCCGCCGGCCTCTGGTCGCGCAGCGCGGCCATGGTGGGTGTGCCGGTCAGGTAGCCCTACCCGCCCGGCGCGCGATCGTCCCGCACCCCGCGCAGGTAGGCCGCCCGCGCGGCCGGGTCGCCGCCGAGCCCGATGCGGTCGGTGCCGAGGCGGTCGTCGAGCCAGTCCTGCGCGCCGGTCGGGAGCAGCCGCGACATCCGCAGCAGCGGCCCGAGCCGGCCGGGCACGAACAGCGCGAAGCGCCGGCTGTCGAGCGCGCGCATCACCGCGCGGCCGACGCTCTGCGGCGTGACCGCGCCGAAGCCGGCCGGCGGGGTGATGCCGGCGCCCATCGCGGTGGACACCAGGTTGGGCAGCACCACCGAGACGCGCACGCCGGACCCCCGCAGCTCCCGGCGCAGCGCGTCGCTGAAGCCCAGCACCGCGGCCTTCGTGCCGGAGTAGACGGCGAGGCCGGCCAGCGGCTTCACCCCGGTGGCGCTGGCGATGTTCACCAGGTGCCCGCGGCCGCGCGCCAGCATGGCAGGCAGAACGGCCCCGGTGGCGTCGACGACGCCGCGGAAGTCGACGTCGACCACCGCGTCGGTCAGCTCGGCGTCCTGCTCGGCGAAGCGGCCGGTGGGCATGATCCCTGCGTTGTTCACCCACACCTCGATCGGCCCGACGGTGCTCTCGATCCGCCCGACCACAGCGGCGAGCAGGCCGCGGTCGGTCACGTCGAGCCGCACCGCGCTCACCCCGGCGCCGAGCTCGGTCGCCGTGCGCTCGGTGGCGGCGAGGTCGAGGTCGCCGATCACCACCCGGTAGCCGCGCGAGCGCAGCTCGCCGGCGACGGTGCGGCCGATGCCGCGGGCGGCCCCGGTGACCACGGCGACCCGGACCGGCGTCGTGGCCGTGGTCACGAGCGCCGCACGTCCATGCCGAAGACGATCGAGGCGTCGCGCAGCGCGAAGCTGGCGAGGGGGCGGCGCCCGGCGAGGTAGCCGAGCGGGCCCTCCGCGGCGAAGTCCCAGCGGGTCGAGAGTGCGCAGACGCGGCCGGTCACCCGGTTGTGGGAGAGCGTGCCGCCGAGCCCGTCCGCCTGGTGGGTCGGCACGGGGAGCTGCCGCATGCCGCCGGGAAGGGTGCGCCCGTAGCGGGCGTCGAGACGGGCGACGGGCCCGAGCCCGGTGGCGGCGGAGACGGCTGCCGCATCCGCTGAATCGCTGCGCTCGAAGGACGCCAGCTGTTTGGGGATCGCCCAGAGCTCGCGGCCGCCCCGCTGCGAGACCGGGCTGTCGACCCAGATCTGCGGGATCGTGTAGCGCAGGGCCGCCCGGTCGAGCGAGGGCGCGGCCACCAGCAGCTCGTTGTAGGCGAGCACCCCGCCAGGCAGGTAGCGGGCGAAGGCGACGCCGATCACGGCGTGGCCGGCGACGACCACGGGGGTGCGCCGGCGGGGCAGCGCCTCGGCCAGCTCGCCCGGCAGCGCGGCGACCGGCACGCGGAACGCGGAGACGAGGAGGGAGCCGCCGAGGTACCAGGGTTCCGGGGGATAGCTCATGACCGCACTCTATTCCTGTGCGGGAAACACCGCAGAAACACCGGGGGCGGATACTGGGGTCATGTCCCAGCAGAAACCCGGGGATGCGAGCCGCCAGCCACAAGCAGGCGCAGCACTGCCCGTCACCGTGTCCATCACCCGCTCCGTGCAGCCCGAGCGGATCGCCGAGGTGACCCTCTGGGTGCAGGCAGGCGTCAACCTCGCCAACCGCTACCCGGGATTCCTCGGCTCCGGCTGGGTGCGCGCCGCCGAGGGCTCCGACGACTGGCACATGCTCTACCGCTTCGCCGACCAGGCGCTGCTCGAGTCCTGGGAGACCTCCGACGACCGCACGGCCTGGCTCGAGGAGGGCCGCGAGCTCGTCGTCGAGTCGCGCGTGGAGAGGCGCACCGGCATCGAGGGCTGGTTCGACGCCCCCGGCGAGGAGGCCGGCGACCTCGGCGTGCCCTTCGCCCCGCCGCGCTGGAAGCAGGCGACGAGCATCTTCCTCGGCTTCCTGCCGGTCAACCTGGCGTTCACGCTGCTGGCCACGACGTTCATCCCGGGCTGGAACGACCTGCCGACCGCGCTCAAGGTGCTGCTCACCACGATGGTGCTCACGCCGATCATGGCCTACTGGGTGCTGCCGCGCGTCACCGCGCTGCTGCGACCGTGGCTGCAGCGCGGCAACGGCGTGGCAGGCTAGGCCCATGTTCGAGATCGCCGACCGCCTCGTCGCCGCGATCGACGCCGGCCGCACCCTGGTGGTGGCCACCGCCGTGTCGATCGAGGGCAGCGCGCCGCGCACCGTCGGGACGTCGATGGCCTTCGACGGCGAGCGGGTGATCGGCAGCATCGCCGGCGGCTGCGTCGAGGGTGCCGTCGTCGACGTCTGCGCGGAGGTGCTCGCCGACGGCGTCGCGCGCACGGCGGAGTACGGGGTGAGCGACGAGACCGCCTTCGCGGTGGGCCTCAGCTGCGGGGGCCGCCTGCGCATCCGCGTGGTGCCGCTCGGCGCCGAGCTGGAGTCCGCGCTGCGCGCGGCCGCGGCCGGGGCGACGACGGGCGCCGCCGTGGTGGTGAGCGGGGACGCGTCGGGCCACGAGGGCCGCATCGCCGCCGAGCTCACCGCCCGCGTCTCGCTGGGCGAGACGGCGCTGAGCAGCATCGACTGCGACGGGCGCCTGGTGGAGGTCTTCTTCGAGGTGGCCGCCGCCCCTCCGCGCCTGATCGTGATCGGCGCCATGGAGTTCTCGGCGGCGCTCGCCGCGGCCGCGAGCGTCGTGGGCTACCGCGTCACCGTCTGCGACCCGCGACCGCTGTTCGCCACGGCCGAGCGCTTCCCGCACGCCGAGGTGGTGGTGCAGTGGCCCACCGCGTGGCTGGCAGGAACCCGCACCGACGAGCGCACGGTGATCTGCGTGCTCGCCCACGACGACCGCTTCGACACCGAGGTCATCGCGCAGGCGCTCGCCCTCCCTGTGGCCTTCGTCGGGGCGATGGGATCGCGGCGCACCCACGAGCGCCGCGTCGCCGCGCTGCGCGAGCGCGGTGTCGGCGAGGAGGCCAGCGGGCGGCT
>Ga0247741_1000266_pt1 | contig 32420 bp, 35 predicted proteins | sample UWRJL213509R2_FD_180945 | JGI IMG/M metagenome (GOLD analysis project Ga0247741, IMG submission 180945) | Plant litter microbial communities from Arlington Agricultural Research Station in Wisconsin, United States - UWRJ-L213-509R-2 | ecosystem: Environmental > Terrestrial > Plant litter >... | reverse complement strand
CCACCTGGCGTCGAGATCGAGGGAGGGAGGAAAGAGGCGACTGTGACGTTACAGGTCACATCGCCTTTCCTAATACGAAGACAGGGCTCTAACCTTCCCTCGTACCTCACTACGGGTAGAGCTGGAACATCTCCCTTCCCATTTTGGCTGTGGGAAAAATCTACAGCACATTATTTGGCAGGCAGCTGTCGTTTCCATATAAACTGGAGTGAAAATTTGTTACCTCAAATGGAGTTTTAAGTCCAAAATTTTGCTTCATTTGAAGTGAAAGAAAACTCTGTGATGTTCCACCCCAGACAAAGTGAGAGACAGACAAAGAGAATTATTTCCCCTTTAAATGAAAAGACCGGCCTCCGGTGAAATTGCCACTTAAGCTGGAGATGTATTCTCCAGCAAATGGTCCATTCGAAGTAGGAATTTTTCTCAGATGCGAAATTACACATTAAATGGAGGTTTTCCAAGAGGAATAAAGTGTAATAGGCTTCTCCATTCCGAAACCCCTGACGTGTGACAGCCATGACATCATGGATTCTAGGGTCCAGAACCAAAGGTTCCGAGTTTCCGGAGCAGATCTGTGATTGACAGCACCTGTCAAATTCTATTTTTAGCATGTGTCCGCTTTTATTACAACATTATCCAGATGCCCCCCGCCTAATCCAGCCTGTCCCGCTCCCCAGAGGTGGCGCTGAAGGGCGCAAAAAATCAGGGATAATATTAGGACCCTATTGGCACCCCCCACCCCCAAAAAAAGCGCCCCATGCACCCGCAACGATGAGCAAACCATCCTGAGCACCACATCAGTAACTTTGCATCTGAGTTTCCGGGATTCGCACGTTTTTGGCACGTTTTTGGTGGTTTCCGGGTTTCCGGAATCCTGGAAACCTAGATTTGTAACCAAAAGTGTTTAAAATTTGTGGCTAAAATAAAGGCAAATCACGTGGTTTCTGGGAAAAGGGACATGAGTCTCCAGGACACCAAGTTTTGGGGTTTTTTATGGTTTTTTGCTGGTTTTCAGGGTTGCACAACCCGTGGAATCCTATTTGCAATGTTTCTGATGCATTTGGTGCGATGTTTACATGTGTTTACCATTCCCCCCATCACAGCTGGCACCCGGCTCAAATCCGGCTGCCCCTACAAGGCTGCTGGGTGCCTATGGGAAGTTTCCCAAGTGGTAAGTTTCCAGCTCTGACAACATGGGGTCATTGGTCAGTTTGCCAGTTTGATGGCTTAAAGTAGCTTACATGGTTGCTTTATACCAATTGCTTTCTTGGGTGTGCGATTCCAGACATAGACCATATAAGCAAGAGCATATCCCCAGAGCCATTGAGGTAAACCAGAGTCATTGAGAACAGCGCGAACGCCATCAAAGAGAGTGTGGTGAGCGCGTTCAACTTGTCCGTTGTGCTGAGGTGTGTCATGGGTGGTGAGTTTACAACGGGTGCCAAGTTCCTTGAGATAGTTGGTAAAATTGGTGCCTAGAAATTCGCCTCCACGATCAGAATGAAGGGTTTTGATGACGATACCCTCTATTGTCTTGAGAGCAGCTTGATGTTGTCGATAAGCACGATAAGCCTGATCCTTAGATTTAAGCAGGATTTCTTCGAGCCAGTAGGTAGCATCGTCAAGAAGGGAAAGAGTATAGTAGTGATGGTTGACAGTATGGGTTTTCGCCGGTCCCCAAAGATCCATGTGAACGAGGTTGCCAAAATTTGTTGCCAGAGGTGAAGTGTGTGCGTGAGCAATAGGTTGACGTGAGAGTTTTGCCTTAAGACAAATTTCACACTGAACTTCTTCCATTTTTGTAGGGTCGAGTTTAAATCCTTGAACATCAGGATCCTTGAGTAAATGTTTGATGTAGGCGTAGTTGACGTGTCCAAGTCGAATATGAGCGTCATAAAGTGATAGGAGTGGGATAGATGCGCCATAGGCTGTGTCGATTTTGCTGGCAAGTTGGTAGAGTCCATTGATGTGAGGTGCGATCCCAAGTAATTTCTCCCTGCTGTTGTAAATGCAACATTCCCCATCAAAGAATTTGCACATGTAACCCGCATCATCAATCTTGGCGACTGACAATAGAGTGGTGTGAAGATCGGGACAGTGCAGAACGTTCTTGAGGGTGATGAGAGTCGTGCGGCTGTTAAGCAGCAGTTGGATAGCCATATCACCGACACCAATGCCATTGAAAAAATTGGAGTTAGCGGCTCAGATTTGTTGTGGCTGGATTTCTCGATAGTTGGTGAGGAGATGATGATGAGGTGTCATATAGCGAGTACATCCAGAATCGAGTACTTCAGCAGTCGATCTGGAAAATGTGGCATAAGTGACATGATCAATGGTTTCATCAGAGTGATCAGCAGTAATGACTTGATCCGGTTCAAAAAATTTGGAGCAATCAATGATTAGTGGACATGTAGCTTCCCAAATAAGGTCATCCAGGGCTTGTTCATCAACAGGGTTTGCAGACCAAGCATGGCCGCCAGTTCCCTTGTTGATATAAGCAAAAGATGCTGTGGTTTCACGTGATTTGCCCTTGGGAGTATTGGATTTCGGAGTGGGTTTGGGATGAGCTGGAGCATGAGAGTGAGAATGTGAATGTGAATGCGATTGATTTGCTGAGTTCGCCTGATGCTGAGGTTTCGAACAACATTCATGTGCCCAATGGCCAAGTTTACTGCAGTTGAAACACTTGGTGCGATCATTGGTATTTGTGCTGCTTCACCAGTTTGATGAACTGGAACCGGTGTTTGGGCGCTGTTGTCCCTGATATCCTCCCCAACCACAACTAAATCTGCGTCCTCCACAACTTGTCCCTCGTCCTCTATTGTTCCCAAAATTTCCACAGCCATGTCCACGCCCTCTATAATTGGTGGATGTATAATTTGCTGAATCACTATGGTCGCGTGAAGATGTGAAGTTAGAAACTTCAGCATGAATACTTGATATGAGCTTGTTAACCGATAGAGTCTTTCACCTATCGCCAGTAAGATCGTTTATGGAGTTGTGAAGGTCATATTGCTTCTGGAGAGTGATAGCGAATTCAGAAATGTGTCTGGGAACAGAGGAGATAATAGCGTCAATAAATTGGTGATCAGAGATGTTGTCTTCTGAGGTACGCTGAATAGATTCGTGAATGCGTAGAAGTTCATCGAGATGTTGATTAGCCCTAGATTCATCGCTGCATCAGGTGGTGAACAGCTTTGAAATAGATCTGGCCTCCGTAATGATGTTTGACATGTTAAAGTTGACTCGGAGTCGATCCATGAAGTCAATGGTCGAATTGATAGAGAGATAGCAATAGTAGATTTGATCAGGAATGAGGAGTGCAATAGCATGTCGAAGTTCCTTGTCAGCTTCTGCGTCGATGTCCGTATGGTTGCCATCCTTGTTTATAATTTTAGCGTATTTATTGCCTAGAGATGCACCCACGCTTTCCACTCGATGGATAAAAATAGCCCAGTTGGAACCATTAGGTTCAAGTTTGGAGATGCCTTCAAAGGCCTTTTGCACTTTGGACATATCGTCGTCATCAGAATCCGTGTTGTCTTCCGATTCAGGTCCGTTTCTGTCATCACTTGGAGGAGTTGGTGGTTGCAGCGGTGATGGAGATCTGTGAGGTAACGGAACCGGAGGTGGTGCTGGTGGTGATTGATGTTCTGGACTACTGGGTGGATCCTCAGGTGGATCAGTGGGTGGCTTTGGTGCGGAAGGTGTGGGAGCGACAACTGGAGTTGCGGGAGCAGATGGCTCAACCGGCAGAGATGTGATAGGTTTGGTAGACAATCCGGATGTGACAGAAGAAGTGGGAGCAAAAGGCTCAACCAACTTGTATTCCTGTTCGACTTCGCAATAATTTTCCGGACTGCAATACTGCCACTGGAAATCAATTTGTTCGACAATATCTGGTGCTGGGTATTTGTTGCGATTTGGGCAGGGTTGTTGGTGGCAAGCATGGTTTATGACTTTACCGTCTTTCCAGGTTAAATGGTTGTCAGTGAATTTGTTGGGATTGAGTCGAACCCAAGCTAGATGACCAAATTCGGCGCAATTTGGAATTTTGGTGAATTTAGGTGTGGCAGGTTTTCGAAGGATAGATTCGGGATTGTTGACAGGAGTGACTAGGGGTTTCTTGCCTGTAGTGCGATCGGTCATAGATGAGCAGAGTTTCGATAGATGAAGCAGAGATATAGGTTAGAGCTTGGGGCCCATAACCTATGAGAATAATCAGATATTCTAGCAGTACGCGCAGACAACTTGCGTAACAGCAGAGTCAGAGTCCCTGAGATGGAGCGCAGCATTTAACACAGAAAGATATGGGTAGAGGTGACTAAAGAGCTATCTACCTAAGTACAGGCTTTATATACTGTAGGTACTATTGTCCGGATAATTGGAATGCATATAGACGAGTCGTTGGGAAACACAAGTGTGGTGATATTGGTAAACTGTTAGTACACAAGTAGAGCAGTCGTAGGACATATGAGTAGGGGTTAGGAGATAGAAGCAAGTAGATAGAGGGAGTTAGAAAAGGGTCCATAGATTGTTCTAGTAGGTTAGTCATATATTCCAACATCTTGCCCCTCTCCCAAGCCATATCCACTTTCTCCGTCATTGAAATACTCATTTCCACTTCGACAATCGACAGTGTGAGCTTAGAATTAGGTTGCTCTCTCATCACTTTTGGGTGTGCGTCCAGCTTGAACCTCAGTTGCTGACCTGCTCGCAGGTGACATGCTTCCATGCTGCGACTTGTGACATCAGCAAAATCAGATTCTCAGCTATAGCAGATCATAGCCAACGTTACCTGAACCATGGATTCTCCTATTTGGGCCATAGCGCGCGTCGTACCATAGCAACCTGTAACCCAATCGAATGGCATGGTTGAAGTTGACGGATAAACCACAATGGCCCTTCTATCCAGTAGGGCCACCCCACACTTCTAGCAAGTAGCGAAATCCACTGATGGTTGAGATTAAGTTAGGGGGGTAATAATGTCGAGGACGCACCACGCACCACAAAATCCGGTCAAGATTGACATTCCAAGTCTTTCGGATTTGCTAACGCCTCTGTCCATTAAAGCAAGGCAGAGTGAAGCTTGATGCCCACATTAAGTGAGTAGGTTTCCATGCTGGTGGTCTGCTGTGAATCGCCTAACGGTGAAAGGCATGAACATCAGATTGATATAATGAGGGAAGTAATCACTGACGGAAAATGCCCTCAATTGACTTTACCACCAACTCTCCGCCCCAAGTTCCAGCACCCTCGGTCCTTCGACTGTTGATGCTGCCTAACAGCCAGAGAATTGATGCTGACTACCGTGGTGTAGCGGTTATCGCTGCTTGATCCTAGGTTTTGATTCCAGCCAGCGTATCCCACTGCCCACTGAGCGTGTATTGCCTGCTGTCCCGTTGTAGCTGTTTGTTGGGAGGGCGAAGATTGAGGTGGAGTAGGTGAGCAATTTGAAGTTGTGCTAGCCCTTCCCTTGAAACCTGACATTGGGTATTCATTCTAGCCATTGGTATCACCCATTAGGACACAGATTAGAGCGGGGGTTGCTACAGGATGAGCTGAAGAGGGGAGGTCTCGCATTTCGAGGCCTAGGTGGGTCTAAACGTCGTTGCTCATAGCAAGTACACAACCTAACGCGCCATTACTCAAAAAAAGTAAAAGGATGCCACTTTGTGAGTACGCACCTCGACAACATTCACCCCTCAAAGCCACTGCTATCTACACCTACATAGTAGCCTCAGAACCAACACCTACCCACCGTCGTTCACCCAAGTCGAGACAGCCATGAACTCAATAAATTGGACGAATAGGTGTATTCATCACAAATTCTCGGATCATCGTTGTCGTTGTTACCTATTTGTGATACGCAAAGGCGGAGGAAAACATCCACATCTGAGAGGCACATATTTGCAAAGTGTCTGAAGTAAGGGATGATTGAGGCCTGCAGGACATGTCAGAGGACGTAGCGTAAAGTTCAATGTGTTCTGCGATGCGGTATGGAGGAGATCCAAGAAAAATGTTTGTCGTTGGTGTCTGAATAACAAAGCCAGTATATGCTATAGAACACACCTTCCAAATTCAGCTGCAGGCAAGACCATCCAGAGTCGAAAAAAATGTTTGACCACATCCAACCAACCTGGTCAAACTCCTCATGAGCAGTGAAGAATTTACAATGTGTATCATCCGAGATTGGACCCACTTGATGTCAGGATGCTTGGCGGTTCAAGACCTTCGAGCTCTTGGCTGCTTGAGTCTTCTTTTCTAGATGTCGATTCAATGTGTCTCCAGTACCCGACTCTATCAATGGAGCCTGCCACTGCCGAAATTAACGATGAGGGATTTTGATTCCAATATGCTGAGTGTTTGTTGATACATGAATGGGCGTTGTGTAAGCTTAAGGACAGCCAGAGATGGGGGAAGGTGACGTTGGATACGGAGGGAGAACTGTACCGGACTTGGTGACAAAGGCGGATAGGGTTTGTGAGCAGCTACTTAGCACCTAGGCATCTGCGCGTGACGGCCAGCGTAGAGAGCGGCTGCCTTGACTACGATCACACAGACCATGGCGAAAAAGAGGGTTGTAGCTGTAGCATGCATAAATCCATGCGTTCTCGAAACCTCCACTTTTATGAATCCCTGTATGGGCCATATAGAGTGCAAAAAATGAGGGTTGTACATGTTACCGAATTAGTCGTTTCGATGGTGTACCCATGGGCATGTTGATAGTGTCTGCATTTTTTGAGCATGTTTAACGTGTTTCTGGGGACAAAAATCATGCACCAATTTGTATACATGTTGACTTTTTTGAGAATGGTATACATGTTGACGTCGTGTACATGTTTGAGGCCATCATGTTTCGATCATGTTGGCACTTGCTTGGATCACCGGGCCGGACATGACCTCAACCGCTGCCTCCACATCGCATGTCCTTTCCTAGCGCAAATGACAGCGTGTTGGCCTCATAAGGTTGGAACGAACGGGGATATTGCTTAACGGTGTCTTGCATCGTTTCCGGATGGACGAGTTAATCCAATCTATATATCTAAGCTAAGGTCTCTATGTGTGCATGCACTAGTAGAACAGCCTCACAATACACATTAATACCACCATTCTCGTCATCCCTACCCAAATCAAAGTCCCCAAGAATATCCCGAACCTCCTGAATCTCATCGTCGTTATTCACAAAAATCCCCGCTGCATGCTCTGCCTCTGGTGATGGAAATTTATCTGACCGAGGTGCTGTGGGATCACTAGCTAGCTCCTCAGCAGGTGGTACAATCCCATCTCCACTCTCTCGTCCATAGTCATCAGTCACATCTGCGATATGATCTCCAGGATCTCCAGTCCAGTATCCTCGGTTAATGGCATGCTCTCTGCTGAGCTGGTACATAGCAATAGGTGTCTTGTTTCCAGCTGTGCAGACCTTGTGGTTATTCCATGAGACAGTTGTTTCATCGAGTGACTTCTGGATCCTCGCACGGTAAACAAGAAAGAGGCAAACTCGGTGAATGGGGTCGTCCATATCGAGGAGTCCAAGAGATTCGAGATGCATAAAAATGCATCTGAACATCTCTAGAGTATCTTTGCGGACGTCCCGCCACAGCCGTTCGATACGAATATTGTGTAGTGATCTAGCCATTGTGAATCAGTCTATTGCCTGTACTGCACCTGATCAGAAACAAGTTACCTTCCTCTGAGGTATGCTCAGTGTAGAACCCCCCATCTTTCAACCATCCATCGCTCAACAATGTTATTCTCACTTCCATAGTCGCCTCTGACACAGCTTGGCCATCCATATTGTTCGACACCGCGTTTGAAACACTGGGAAACTGTGGCTGACCGCTTATTGTTGGAGCATGTGAGGTAAATTATCAGTCTTGAGTGTCCGTCAACGCATCCATGAACATAGAAGCCCCAGGGCTTGAGCTTTTCATTTCCATCATGGTGCCATAATGCATTGCTGCCTCGCACATGGTAAACTCTCCGTCGGACTGTGCCACTCCATCTAGAAATTATCAGTTATTGCAATAGTTAGATATATAATAGATTCACACCTCAGCAAAACCCCAATGGCATCCACTCTTCACAAACTCTCCCGCACACGTTCGATAGAAACATGAATGCTTCCCCCCTCCAAATGTCCTTGTACAATCGATGCCCCTGCCAGAGGATGCCTCAGAGATATCTCAGAAACTTTCTCATCCAGCTTGTCATCTTCGATTTCAGTGAATGCCTTGCGGGCTGATGAGATACCTGCCTCCCTGAGGTGATAATACATGGTCCTCCGTGCAATGCCCATTGCGTCAGCAACAGACTCCCAGGAATTTCCCAAATTATGAAGTTCGACTGCACGATGCAAGTTATCATATCGCGGCCGTCCTGGTTTACCAGTACGAGGTTCTGTACTGGTTCCAACATTGCGAGGAAGTGGGTCGGCAGCCAGGAACTCCTCTAGAGGCTGGATGAGTGAGTTGACTAGGTCCTGCAGGTTGTCGATCTCAGTAGATGTCAAGTATTTGTCCTCAACATTTGAGAGAATAGTGTTGATAGCATGTAGCTGACGGATTGCACGTCTGACTGACTGTGTCTCCACATTAGGGAACGAGGTAATAATAAAGCGTGCTTCCTGCACAAGCTTATCAGCATTTTTGAGGAACTGGTTGAGAGGGTCGGATGAGGATGACGAGGATGCAGATGAGGATGGGGACATGATTGTTCAATCACAAGCAACTTTTAATATTCCCGAAATTCGGCAGATCAAGTACAATTCTGAAAGAAGAAATCTACAGTACAGCTTGTACTACAATATTGAGGGAGGCTCCACATCAAAGACTTGTCGTCTTCAGTTTACCTATACGGTTGTTCATATACTTTGTAATAGCCTCACACATTGCAGCCCATCCAGGATAGTGCTCTAATCCAGTATTCTTGTCCGGATGGTACACCTAAATGTAATATTTAAGACTATCCCAAAAGCACCAGTCAGTTGAACGATTGTACTTACCATACTGACAAACCTCCAGAGTCGCTTGATATCTTTGGACTTGCTCTTGAATTCTGACCAATTTCGGCGCCGTCCAATCTCAGGATGGGGGCACACTTCGAGGAGCTTAGATAGCAGTGATGCGTTGTTAGTACTATCCAAAATTGATAGAATACAAGCTATAGGGTTATATGGGTCTGCCTGGGTAGATTTTTGTGGTGCGAATCCTGCTGAGTGAGAAGACTTCGGAGCATGTGCCTTAGCTCTAGGCTGCGGACGGGTTTTTGGGCTGGAATTATCTTGTGCAGGCTGCTCTGGCTGTGCTGAGGAACCACTTGCATGGGCACTGGCATTGTCGCGAAATTTATCTGCGGATTATGATTAGGAGGAACAATCATCATTTGCGGTCCTACATACATTCATAGTCGTTGTCGTCATCATCGTCACTAACAACATGGGGATTGTTTTCAGCACCAGTGGGCTCAGCAGCTTCTGACTTCTGCGACTTATCCTCTGAAGGGTCATTTTGATATTCTCTACTTGAATAGCAACCAGTCAATTCTTTTAAGACTACAGACACAAGATAAGGAATTACTCCTCTTGATTTCTCTCATTGCAGGGCTTGAAGTCTGCCGAAAATCTAGTACTACTCTCAGACTCTTCTGGGGCAGGAGATTGTGTGGCACGCTTCTTGCTCTCGGTCTAATGGAATTAATCAGCTGTGGAAATTTTTACTTCAGCAGAAAGATTATGTACCTTAGTATACCCATTAAGCTTCTTTGCCATCATACCACAGAAATCTTGAAGGATCTCAAAGATCTCCTGGTACCCAGAGTGTTGGAGCGAGAGCTGATCAAGCAGTGGATCGACAAGTTCAGAGAGCAGACCGTGAAGACCATATGGGCCAGCCAAGACCTTGTGGTTCAGGATGAGCTTATCGGAGTAGAGCGTCTTGAAGTCACCATAAAGAGCATCAACCAGGCTGACACAGTTACAGGTGGTCCCTATATGAAGAGAAAGAGTGGAATATTTTTCTTCGGGCGATGCATTCTACATATGGTATATCAGACTCGTCTTGTTTGCGCAAAAGAGAAAAGAAAAAGTCTCACAGCAAGCAGATGAGCCTTAGCCTCCAAAGCTCTGCGCAGATCACGAAAGCCAGTGGGGTCGTATATGCCACGTGACAGCCTTGTTTGGAATTGTAAAACAAGGTCAACAATGGTCTGGACGTGAGGCGCTGCTTTGGCGACCAGATCCAGAAGAGTCACGACTGATAAGAGTGTAGAGTCCTGGTTGGTGATATCTGTTACAATGTCTAGGAAGCGACATAAAAAGGCAACAATCGGGTGGATGCCGCACAGTCCAAAACATATCGAGTGCTGCGCATTGAGGACCGAGAGCTCGTCAATGAATCGAGAATATTTGTTGAGGAGGTTGTCCAGTTCATGCATTGAAACAAGCTTGGTTGACATCTCCACTTGCATAAACACAATCTCGCCAGCCTTGGCATGCTTGAGAAGCTTGGTATATACACCTGAGGGGCTGATAGGCCACCACTGACAGAGCGATATTAGCGTAAATTCATGTTATGCCATGTAGCGTGCCAAGTACCTGAATAGCGAGATCATTCAAGTCGGCAGGTAAATCTGGCTTGTGTATGTTGTAGATGAGACGAAATAGTTTGGATACCTCGAATGCCCCTAAATTAAATTAATATCTCAAACACAATATAGTTGCCTATATGAATAACTCACGAATTCGTTCGGATGGCAGATACCTATAAGTCCTCTGCTCTGCAGTCGCAAGATCGTCATCAATCCCACCACCAGTCGAGGATGCTGCTTGGGAGTCTGGCCTATTGGCTGTTCCAGGAGTGCTTGCATGGGAAGAACCTTCGTGATCCTTCATAAATGTGTTGCTATCATCATTGGCTGCAGATGCTTCATCATGAAACAGGCGGTCAGAAGTATCTGAGTCGCCATTCCCATCATCATCCATCTTGGAATCGGAACCATCACTGAAAAGGCAAATGTCAAGGTTTGCTGAGCCTGTGCGCATTGCGATATAAACAACTTTCTTGACGTTCGGCTTCTGACGATGCGAAGGGACCATAACACTAACAAAACCTGAGTTCGGCGACAATGAATGACATAGTTGGTTTGCTCACAATGCCAAGTCACTCATGGTGACTACTCCTCCAACGAGACGGTGGACTGGTTTGAGACAGGTGCGCTGGCCTTTCTTGGTACCCATATCGTTAAGAAGATGCCATCCCTGGAGAACCAAGACATCAGGAATGGATGTGTGGCCGCCACCAGCAAAGAGGGACCTGATCGCAAGATCAAGCTGGCCAGGTTCTGTGGTTTGAGAGATCGAGAGCTGGTGTACAAGCCGCGAATTGTACAAGGCTGTGATTCTAATGGATTATGTAATCCAGATCAGTAAAAGCTGCACAAAAGTTTAAACTTCACGAACTCGTTCACATTTGGGCTCCACATGCCACGGACTGTATCAACAGCTGCAGTATTGTGGACCAAGACCATTGTATAGCTGACAATCTTCTCGACGGTTTTCTTGGTTTGAGACTTCACCGGCCCAGATACCTTCTCTGTGGCTGTGGCTTTTCGCTTTGCAGGCCGTTCAACTGATGAGTCGTTGGCTCGTTTCTTGCAGCGCCTATCAGGAGCCCCACCTTTGGCTTTGGTGTGCAAATCCTGGAATATCTGGTATAAACAGTGTATTAGCTACCTCGAATTGTATAACGTACGAGTCAAGAACACCTACTGGCATTGAAGGATCAAATTTTGGAATTGACGAAGCTATGCCATCTTGTTGACGCTGCTTTCGGTCTTTTGCAGTCTGCATGAAGCTCGAGAATTTCTGACCGGAGCTGGTAGAGGCAGATGTTGTGGGGGGTGCATCACCTGTTGGGTTTGGTGGAGGTGGTGAAGGTGGTTTATTTGTGGTAGTACCCGCAGAGGCTGGTGAGAAATTGTGAATATTTCCTGGACATCCACAGATGCAGATTATTCCATAGAGAAGAAATCCAGTGGGTGGGGGTTGCTTGTTGTTGCGCTGCATTTCGGCAGGAAAAAATTTGCCACAAACGCAGCCAGCTTTGTGACAGCCGCCGAACTGTTCCCAGCTCAGTGGAGCTGCCGACATCTCAAGGCGCTTGGGTGGGTGATGTAATCTGGACTAAGAAGGAGATGTTCTGTACGAGGTAGGTTGAGACCAGAAACTGGGAACGTAAAATTAAGGTTAGAATATACACTTGTTTGTACAGCTCGAAATTGGGCCCGACTCTCTGATGCCTCATTCGGTGTTGACTCACATCCATAAATGCCCCAAAAGATATGCAAGAATTCAAATTGCCTTGTGATTCGAGTTACATATAACAGGCGCCTAACATGCACTGTCAGGGTCAAAAAGATCGTGATATATATAGATGACCAGCTGCCGTCACCACTACCCACATGCGCTATTGTGTTGCGGGAGCATTGAAAAGTCATATTGAACGATAAATAAAGTTGCTTGGATTAAGGGATTTGGTATGGAACTCACCCATGGGTGTTGGTGCCATTTCCTCTATTCTGGTCAGCTGATATGCAAAATTGCGGGGCAACAAACACTCTGCATGCTATCGTGCTGCCACAGCCTTAAATAGAAACAAGACATATCGCCTCGCTCTGCTTTGGCGCCTCATTTGTCTAGATGAATGTGGACTGAAATATTCGCGACATAATTATTCTCTGGTCATGTTTCGATAGGAAAGAGGGGAAATTAACAGTGAATACCATCCCCAATTAGCGAAATGATCAGACTACGACTTGCAGTGCCTTGCCACTATAACAGGTTATTCATCGCCTTGCATGAACAGAGAGAAATCATGGGCCATTGCTCACAGAATTAGCAGTGTTGGTAGGTTATTAAAGGCCATGCAAATTCATTATCGAGCGAAGACAGGAAAGGATTGAAAGATGCGCTGTAGTACATCAGGAAAACGGCAGGCCCGTCTTTCCACGTCTTTCGCATCTTTGAGGAGACGGAAAGACCAGAAAGACACAAAGACTCCACGTCTCCCCAAAGCAACGTACCTTTCTCCTGAGAGACGGCAGCCGTCTTTTGAAGACATTTAGCGTCTTTATAGAGACAGATACTCGTCTCCGAAAGACATGTTTCCGTCTTCATGATATCTTAATCAGCCGTCTCTGTGGCTTTTCAGAAGCGAATCATATAATAGGAAAGACATATAATTATAATATATGATAGATGACATTCATAGACTACTCGGCGACCTATAATGAGACGACACCAAATGTGATTGCTTCACCATTTACCAGCGGCGATACCTACCATCGGAATCTTGATTTAATGTGACATCTTGAGTTCGGAGATGGATGAAAGACGACCTTGGACCCAAGACAAATATACCCGACCAAGTCGCCAAATGTCTCACTCAAGAAATAGTTGTGCAATTGGCCCTGCTTTTAATGAGTGTTGAGTTGGATGATCAATGAATGGATTACATACCCGATATACCTATACCCGATATCCTATATCAAAACTTGTCCACTTCACAGGCCCCAGGGAGTGGCTGGAGGACTCACAACAGAGTCAGAAGGAATTGGGTAGCCAGTCATTGGTGAGCCCCATACTGCATTTTAGGTTTGATTCGAGCACTATGCCTGGCAGACTCAAAGAGTTAGTATTGGAGATCGAGGCGCTAGCTAAAGAGCTCACGGAAGGTTTGATAGAATAAACCGCGTGTACTTGAAGAGCTGTGTCGCAAAAAGGGAAGGGTTAGTACTAGGGCAGACCAGGACAAATGGTTCGCTGCTCGGACAACATTGAGAGCAGGGTGTGGCAACAGGCTGCCCAAAACACCACACAGTGAATACATTGAGAACACCTGAGCAGAGGTACATGGTGCTCAGGGGACAAAAAAAACTAATGGCGCTGACGGAAGAGAGATGATGGTGGTGGGCGAACGGAAAGAGATGAAATTTTGCAAAGTCCAACAATTGCCTGTTTGAGTTCGAACACCAATCACATGATCGCTGGAAAAGTCGCGCGATGTAGAATATTGGCTCCGAGACAAGGGGTATCCAGCACAACACTCAGCGACACGGTGTAGGGGGGGAGGGGGGGTCAAGGGGGGGCTTAAACGCACAACTACTTGGTGGCTATATATAGGTACCAACCACATGTTAGACACAAAATGTACCAGTTTGGGCCAGAATTTTAAATCTAGAAGGTAAAATTAGACCAATTTTGGAGATACTGTATCAATACGACCTACTCTTCAGGCCAAGTGACGTGTGACGCCCTTGAAGGGATAGGGAACTCTTCAAAATCTTGAAGGACGCATGGCGGAATGCAAAATTTATCTCTTCAGGATGAAAATTTGTCCTGCTCTTCAAACTGGATTGGGATGCATGACATCCCCAAAAATCTCTTCTCTTCGAAGGGGTCTGTGATGTGTGATGAGAAGAGTAGGTTGTATCAAGACAGTATCTCACTTTTGGAGTCCACTCAGACAAAGATTCATTGTAATGGACATTCCAGAAGCCCCTCGGACTTGTCAGTGACGCTCACCTCTTGCTCACCTCAGCTGTTGGTCGACCATACTTGGACTTACTACCACCTCCCCTACATCGTCTGCAATGACGACATTGTTTTCCCACTGTCTAGCGGCTCCCACCCATCGCCCAACGCATAGAATAAATTTAAATTTCTTTCGAGTGCCATTATATATGAAAATCGCAATGGCAGTAGGTTCGGCGCAGCGTGCCGGTACTCCCAACAGTCCAAATGTGTTCTAATTGTCTTAGTCATCACCCAAATTGGGAGATATATTCCCAGGGAGGGGGGGGAGGGGGGGTCATCGGAGGGCTTAAACGCGCAAGACAACATGTGTTGCTGAATTTTGCGCTGGATACCCCTTGCTCCGAGATTCTCAGTTCTGCGGTGGACCTCCCAATTGGAGGGTCTAGTTGTATGGTTCATAGTTTTGAATAGATGGGGAAGACAAGTCAGTAGTGTGAATTGTAACCGAGAGTCTTTTAAGTGCGCAAATAATCAGGAGACGTTAAAGACGCTGGAGATTACCTGCAGAAGACGGAAGACAATAGGTGAAAGACGAAGACGTGATGAAGACGGTTCCACAGAGACAGAGACGGACAAAGACACATTTCAGGAGACAAAGATGCGAAAGACCAACCCGCCGTTTTCCTGATGTAGTGATCGGCAGTCCTAAAGTTTATAACGAAAAGACACATATTCATAGCAGACTACTGGTGATAGTGTGTATCCTAATCAGCCTCTGGGTCATGTCCATCCTCGTGTTTATCAGTGTCGAGACAATATCGAACATGGGTACCAATCTGCTCAATCTCCCATATGGCATCGTTAACACGCCGTGTGGATGTCATCGATAAGCCATAGTTCACAATACCTCCGGTAAAGGTGGTCCCATGCAGGTGGTTAGGTTGGAATGCACTTAGTGTTCCTGCAGCACTCTGAACGACCACCTTAAGACCAACATCCACATAACTGGATCCCATGCCAGGAGGAAGTGGGCAGTCGTCAGGAATGTCGTGTGTGACTGTCCAGCCAAAAGCCCACCTGACAGCACATTCGTCGACATGGGTATGGCTACTCCAATATTTAGTGCGAATTATAATACAAGAAAAGACAGAGTACTTACGCTTCGTATCCACCAGTGGCGATGCCTTCAGGAGGGGCACGGCTGGCAGTAGAGAAGACATATGCTATGTCTTTGACTTCGATCGTAAATCCACACCCTGGCTTCAAGTTTTAGAAAAAGCTTTACAGTTGTATCAGAACACTGTGCTTACCCATGGGAATGTTGTGTGTGGCTAGTGCTGGATAGTCCTTGTCAAGCAAGGTCTGTACCAGCTCCGTTATGTCAACAGGAAGAAAAGATTTGACCAGTGCCCAGAGAAGACTCATTGCCCCAATGAGATTGGTATCCTCGCGTACCATCTCGCCATGTGTCAGTTTTCGTGTAAATGATTTTGCCCACCCAAGAATACGTGCATGACGGGGACCCATATTAAGGCCTATCTGCACCATTTTCCCTTTGTGAGATGGCTGGTAGATATATAGAGGAATCAGGGCCTAAATATAGAAAGATAAGAGTGCACATACCCTAACATCACGGCGTGAGTAGCAGGCTTCCATGATGACTGCCTTTAGCCAGTCAGTGAGTGGTGCAGCATATGGGGTTTCTGTGCGAGGGACATCACGGATTACTGCAAGTTCGATGTCAAAACCTATAGCTCGAATGAGTATCATTATGCTGATGGATATAAACAATTGCGAACCGCCTTCCTGCCCCCGAGAAACAAAAATTGCAGAAACATCTGGCTTCACGATGTAGAAACCATTCGCCTCATTGCAGAGAATTGCATTATCAGGTGTATTCGCCTGGCAGACCTCGACAAGAGGACGGTACCGCTTATAGTCGTGATACTGCTGCCCTGGATATTTGGATTTATCGCGCCTAGGAAATAGGCGCTGGCGCAATATCAGCTCAATCCCATATATTTCTCGGACCTCAGCAGCAGCAGCAGCAGCGAAATCTGCATGGCGGTCGAGAATTTCCTGTAGAGGAGGGAGCCTCTGACGCAGCCCAAGCACGTGAACCTAGAGGATGGACTATGGGTCAGGATGCAAACATAATAACTGGATATCCCTACTAATCTGCGCTTCTCCTGATGGTCTGCAGTGCCTTTGTGTTTCTCAAGCTGGGCATGGGCATTAAGGAGGCGAAGCGATTCGCACAGTTCAATATCGCCCCTCTGCATGATTGAAAGAGCCTGATGAGTAAATGTCGCCCACTTATGAGTATCCATTAGTATAGGTATGCTTTTAAAGCACTGATTCAATACCTACACTCGTTCGATCCTGGAAATCCCCAAAGAATGGGGCATCGTCAAGGATTCGCTGTCGAGCCAAGGCTTCTGCTAAGTCGGATAGACTCGGAAGCTGTATAATCAACAACTGCACTTCTGCAGAGAGAATATATTCTCTGACTAAGTAATGGTCATCATCCTGGTATCCGGGTATAGCTGGCTTCACCTACACTGCACCAAACCAGGACTCGAACCACCCCTGCCCATTGTGCTTAATAGGAGGGTTAGTATCGCTAGATGATACCCAATGTAATGTATATGTTTACTTATGGCCCAGAAACTGTGTAAGCTGGAGAAGGGAGTGGAAGCACAGGGAGAGATGCGAAGCTGATAAGAACCTAGAGAGCGACCCATAATGGGCAGTAGCTGGACAAAATGCTGATATATTTACTTTATTGGCACAGACTCTAAACTGTCTGCTGGTGTAGTGGTCTAACGGTGCGCTATCTGTGAGTAACGTGTGCGAGCTGATTCCAACGCCCAAAAGGTAAGTGTTTGATTCTCCTGTATGCATCTTAAACCATAGCCTGAATTACTGTGCTATACTGCCCATCCACAGTGGTCTTACCCAATTTTCACCATCGACTAGGTTAATTTATTTTTTCTACTCAGGGCATTTGAATTAAAATATCACCATAATCGGCAGCAATCACACAGATAAGCGAAAGCACCGTTGTGGTGAGTGCCACTGTGGGAAACCTGGCCTGGCCGGCAGCGACATATATGTGAAGCAATCCTGTGACGAAAAGCCTGTGGAAACATGTTCAATTATGTGCCTAAAGTGCAGCATGTTCATTTTATCAGGCGGGCTAAACATGTACAATTTCATTTGAAACCCCAAACCTGGGCAGATTTTGCCATGAAGGACAGGCATGTACAGCTTCCATCACGAAATTACCCAAACATGCACGCCTTCTGGCATGAAACATTGCTACATTTATTGCACAATGTTTTTTGCACACTATATTGCCCATATCCCTACGAGAACGATCAGCATCTGCAATCATCAATCTCAAATAAATGAGAAGTCACGATTAAGCTCACCCTCAGAGGTGCCGTACTTCCAACGGCACCTTGGCTACCGATGCCTGGCTCGATACATTCCACACACCAATTCCTCATACAGAGGGAGGACTTTTCGTTCGTGCTTGTGCCATCGGCTTGACGAAATGGGTTGGAGGCATTCGCCAAAGTGAAATCGAAGAGCGAAGAGTGCAGGATGCGAAGCTTTTTGCTGTTGGCTTTACATTCGATAAGCAAACCCAAGTCCCCTAGACAACGCCAGACGTCTCCAGGGAATACACCCAAGATCACCTCCATGTACTCTGGGACGTTATTCGAGAAGGGTACCAATGAATGTAAATTGGTTGTATGGATATCAAGCAGATACGGAGGCATAGGTGGACGTTCTCGCAGGAGAGGTGTGTGTGTTTGTGTAAGGTGTCGAGCCATGCGAGGGGGCCTCACTCTTGCTCACTTGAGAGTGAGAGTGGGAATTGAGTTTATGTAAGGATTCTGTCGAGGCGAAACGTTGGGCTGGCGGGATGAGGAAATATACCGGACTGTACTTTGATGCCGTATGTTCTAATATGCTGGCCTATATCACGTCCCCAATGCATCCTAGCCTCCCATCCTTTGGGGTGCTATCCTCAGGACTGCTCACAACCCAGGTCCAGACGATGCAAGGTCATTATTGATGACATCTTGAAAATCCAGATTCGATGCATGAGGCAGGTACGTCTAAGCAAAAAGAGCAAGCAGAATAAAAACTGGTTGTAATTTTAGAAAACTGTTGTCAGCTTCACTGCGGGCAAGTACACGTTGTATCGATGACCGAAACTGGACATGATGCAGATAATATTGTAATTGACCAATAGCGTCACGAGGTTTTGAATATTTTCCGCGTCTTATCCATGATCTGACGTGTTCTTGCCCGCAGTGCTTCGTAGTTTTTTTTTTTTTTTTTTTTTGAATCCGTGGATTAGCGTGCTACAAGTAGTCGAGTACTAAGACGCACGGGTAGCAATCCACATCGTAAGGATGCGGAGCTACCAGTCTGCAGGTATATGTATGTAGAGTGTCCCGGATCTCCGAGTGTATCTAAGAAAGTATATCTATGGTACAGAATAGTGTGTAGTAATATGGTACAATGGATTGAGACTTAAAGCTCGAATATAACTGGTGTACTAAGTACAGAAATCAAAGGTTAAGAATGTAAGAAAATCTCGACTGGATATGGTCAATGCTACAGTTCATGATGAGCAGGTCGTAGCGTTGGGTTAGCTACCAATTCTCCTGCTTCGGGTCTCGGGTCTGGAGGTAGTTCAGGTTCCCCAATGGGCGGTGGTGGCGGTTCCGGTACTTGTCCTGATCGCGAGAATGCGCTGGACGACTTGAGGAACTTGGCGAGGGCGTAAATTCCCTCTTTCGTGCCTAGTATATCCGATAAGAGAATGTTGGGGGAGGTCTCCTGTAGGACGTGGCGGTAGGCGGTATAGCGCGTACAATCGCGCAGTATGTGTTCACGGGTCTCGAGTTGTTCGCCACATGGGCAATCATATGGACCATCGAGTTTGAACCGTTGTCGGAACTCGCCTGTATAGGCGTGACCTGTGCGGCACTGGATAACTCGGCCGTATAGCTCGCGGTTTTTGTGGAGGTTTGTGAGGCGAAAGGATGGGCGGTGTGATGGAGGAAAGCGGTTGGCGACAGCAAATTGACCGGAGTCGCGAGTCTTGTGCCATTCGCGTTTCCACAATTTAACGAGTGCTGCTTTGTTTCTGCGAAGGGCGTTTGTACGAGTCACTCCTATTGGAGAGTCTCGAGCAAAACTAGTGGCTTCCTTTGCAAGTTCGTCTGATCGTTCGTTACCCTTGATGCCGCAATGACTAGGACACCAGGACAATTCGACTTTGATGTTGGGGTGATGGTCGAGGAGATCAAGAATCTTCTCGCGGAAGACGGCGGCATAACGTTGGGCTGCTCTGGGTTTGGGTTCGTGAATTGCAGCTATTGCCGAGGTGCAGTCGGCGAAGATATAGATACGGTTGACTTCCGGGTGGGCACTTGTGTACTCGACTGCTTTCTTCGCAGCGATCATCAACCGCCATTTCGCCATCAAAACTCTCTGCTTGTCCCCCCAGACCCGATTGATGGTGGAAAACCTCGTCTCCTCTGTGGTAACCAACCGCTGCCGCACCTGCGCGCGTGAACATGTTGCGTCTGACCAGGGATCCGTCTGTGTAGAGGTATAGTACATTAGGAAGACATGAGATATTTTTGACGAGGGAGTGCTTCGTAGTTGTTGATTCGAGTCTGCCGCTTTTGTTAGACGTAGCATGGTCCTGGATGACCCTCGCTGACGATTCTAGCAGTTTGGCCCGTTCAGACTGCTTGTGAGTAGTCATTACAAATTTCTACACGTATAGAAGGGCAGTGGCACATTGGGATGTGGCAGTAAGACCCAGTACGGTGCGCAAGGAAAGATTTTACTGGAGCACGGATATTCGGACCCGGGGTACAGCGGCTGCCAATCCGCCGTCCAGCGGAATTCCAAAACTGAGCAGTCACGCATAACTCCTGCAAGTCACAATTTGAATAAGGTGCCACGTCTTGCTTCTCACCACTTACTTCTGCGCGAGTTGGCCAGTGCTCCTGCGCGAGTCGGCCAGTGCTTCTGCGCGAGTCGGCCAGTGCTTCTGCGCGAGTCGGCCAGTGCTTCTGCGCGAGTCGGCCAGTGCTTCTGCGCGAGTCGGCCAGTGCTCCTGCGCGAGTCGGCCAGCGCTCCTGCGCGAGTCGGCCAGTGCTTCTGCGCGAGTCGGCCAGTGCTCCTGCGCGAGTCGGCCAGGGCTTCTGCATCGTCCACAGCAAGGATTGACTTGGGGATCGGGTCAGAAGGTTTGTTCCAACAAGTGATTGAGATAAGTTACAGTGAGATATATCCCCGAATCTGCCTGACAGTGACACTGAAGACCATAGGTGTGTGATAACACGATGTCGTGTAAAACCTCTTCACTCACTTTTGCCTACTCCCTTTAGTACTTGGCGATCTGTCTTCACCCACATCACTCAATGGTATGCCAACGACGGCTACAAGGACCACTATGGGCATCAAGATGAGCACGTGATGTCAGCTTACTGTATCTTTTGACTTGGACTAATGGACTTATCTCTGGTGCATGCTATAGCAACAAATTTGAGTACAACGACTAGTGTATCTTGAAAACTTGAAATGAGTACTTACCGCCACCTTCTAGAGTAGGACATAATACAACGATTACCTTGTCTTACCAGACATGACGTTTTCTTCTCTTTGGGTCCTTCCCAACCATATCTCTGCTGAGTCTGTCTCCACCGCACCGCGTCGTAGCCTGGAATTGGAACGGACTACCATCTAAGCGCCTCCATGTACGCCAACCCATACACTGGTCTTATTGACTTCTATGGCTTCAATGCACCTTCTTGAGAATAAATAGGTCATAAAGAGGACGACTCTTTATGAACTCGTCGGACAGATCTTATAGGCGAACGGATTTTAACGAGGCCTACCTATGACCGGCCAACTAGAAGCCTTGATGTACTGGCCACTCTCCAACATTATCCAGTGCGATGCAGGATAGATTCGCAGATACAGAATGATTGGGTTGTTTGATGAACCGCAAGCAAACCTGGACGACGACACGGCGAATAGGGTCTGTAATAAGACTAGAGTGCTACTCAATTCTAACGAGGTCAGGTCAGGTCAGGTCAGAACCAGGTCAGAATCCAAAAACGGACAAGTGGATTTCACACTCCGATGACCCAAGCGGCGGGCCAAGCCTGACTTCGGTCAAAGACCGTTAAAAGTCAAGCTAAACCGGTCAATCGCTGCATGGTGTAGGATTGTTGCCTCCGTAAACTGTGCCCCTCTGAATAGTCCTGCACAAGCTGAGCAACAAAGATTTGTTGGACCCTCATTGTATGCAGTGTGTTCGCCGCTCTCTGTAGTTGACTTGTTATCAGAAAACGGTATCGAATCGGTCCCAACATCGCACCAGCGCAACTGCCAATTCACAGGTTAATCAGCCCTGAGGTGGGTCTGAGTATGAAAGTTACATGTCCGTTTTTGGATTCTGACCGGTTATGACCTGACCTGACCTGACCTCGTAAGAATTGAGTAGCACTTAGGGGAACAATCACATAATTCGGGAGGCACTAACGCGATTTCACCATCAGTTCTTAGCACAGCTTGTTCCTTCGAGATAGATTGAACAAAGAGCATCCTGAAACCAGTATCGCACGGGGTGGAGAATCCATCACTTCCATATCATCGCAGTATTATAGACGAGATCTCCGAGTACGACTAAATCTGTGTTTCGAGGTATGGAGGACGTACCCTCAAATTTAAGCTTAAGCCGCATCATCCCTGCCTTCAGCTGCTGCCATTAGAATGAAGTGGGAGATTTCGAACCGTCGTTGTCAATAGATGGGTCCCAACACCTGGTCTCACGGACGTTAGTTAGCAAAAAAGCAGTAGTATATCCAACAGATTCGAAACTAGAAATATGCTGGAGGCACCAAAGCCGGGCCCTCAACCAAGCAACAGCGATGACTCGTCCTCTTCGAGAAATCAAATCGTAGAAAGCAATTGTAAACACACTTCTTCAAAGTACCGCATGTTGCTTGAGACACTCCTCCCGACCACCCTCTCGGCTCGAGACGTATGTCTGCCACTTCGCGTGATTCCTAAGAAATGGTCAGAGTATTTGAAGCCATAAAATATTAATGTCGGTTCCAACCGCTAGCGGGTCAAGTTCTGAGACGTTCACGGTTTGCTTTGTTGGTCCTAGTGTGAAAGAGTCGCATCACTCACGAGTAGCAAACTTAGCAATAAAGGTTATACTTAGGAGCATACATTGCCGTAACTGGGTGGCCTCCAGCATCTTGTTCTTTACCAGACCCTCATCAAATATGCAAGATCGACACGATTTGGGCGGCTTGTGTTCTACCAGACATTCGTGCAGAACAGGAATTGACTACGTTTGGGGATTTTTGGGTGGTCCTGGTCCTAATAGACGACAGGGATTTCAGTGAAGAGTGCGAGGGGAAGAAGAGGCAGTAAAGAATACATACTGATAGTTCATCACAGTTTATCGAATAGTCTACATCCTGTTGCAAACCTTGCCCTCCCAGCCTGAGAGAATAAATGAACGGATGATTCATAAGTCAGCAGGAGGACTTACATCTATAGATGATATTGACAGCCATGAAATACCTGTTCCGCTTCTGATAGAGCCGGAGTGGTTGGCCGCGACCGCGAGGAGACTAAAGATGGCACCGCCGAAGGTAGTTGTGGTGGGATGACACACTTAAGTTTCTTTCAGATGGACGCCTTGCAGGGAGCACAGCCCCCATTGCGCCGGGTGAAGAGTAGGTGGAAAAGGGAAAAGATAGCCCCCTCGAACTCCGGGCCACATCCAAAATTGGCGGTGGTAAATGAGAAAGCCTTCCCAACAATGGTCTCGCAGATGTTGGTAGCGGCGAGTAAATTGATACCAGAACCGAGACCGTATCCTTTTTTGAAAAAGTTCGTCAAGAAGGATGACGATGAGGATGACAACAATGTATTAAATCATGAGGAGGCAAACGCTGCCACCAAAGTCTTATTGACCATACAACACGGTGATGACCTGCCGGTTGCTTGTCCACAGATGACTACGAAAGATATGTCAGCCAGGGAAAAGAAGACATATTGAGCGCGACTTGCGGATAGCGAAATGAAGAGGGTCCACAGTATTTTGGTTGAAAGTCACCTATAGGAGGAACTTGAAGAGAGCACATATGTAAATATAGCAGAGAAATACCTTTCAATGTAGCAAAGAAACCCCAGGGAGATTGGAAGGAAAGACCAGAAGGGATGTAGAAACCGGACTGTGAAAAGACGTGTTAGCTTGATCCGAAGTGGGGTCTATAAGGCGCACAGATATGAGATATAACCCTAGGGCTGTACTGAGAAGATGGGCGAAGCAGAGAGGCAGCCTCTGAGTCGGCTACGTTTGTGTGTGGCAGACAGTGCCAAAAATAGAGAGAATTGAGCATCTAGGAACGTTAGTTCAGGCCGTTTGCAGAATATCAGGAGGACGTACTCCGAGTCACCGTTGCCCAAGACGTACGGCCATCGCTTTGATGACAACCGTCACAAGTTCTTCCCAGAGCTCAAGCGCGTTCGTGATACAGCAGCAGGGGTTATGATCGACATTCAGCACATTTTAATTCTCGTGTAGAACTCAAAGGTCTGTACGCGCTGGCGTGTTCACGTCCACAAAGCGAAGGAAGAAAATAGTTGCTCGCCGATGCTGTACGCGGCACACCAATGGCTTGCAGTCTCACTGTAGCCGAGAATTGTACCGTGGATGCTGAGTACCGGCGGTTGACTATTGGGGCACCCAAATATGCGATATGGTGTGAACATTGCCAGAGAGTTGAGCGAGTCGAGCTGAAGATTAAGCTCACGCCGAGCATGTTACTGAGCTACTTCCGTCCATGGCTGAGACCCTTCAAACACCTTCTGATAATTCGTCAGACCAACTAAAGAGCGTAAAAAGCATCGGATGTGATACGATGCTTGGGATAAGTGATCCATGCAATCGATCGAGGCTAATCACATAATAGTCAGCAAGTCAGAATTCATGGGACAGTTTCATAATACTTACCTGCAAGACTTGACAGTCCTGAGTCTTGAAATGACATACGATGAAAGTGAGTAATTGCACCGTAGATACGCACTATGGGCAATCGATATGGTGGGTGGGATAAGGTGCTGGCAGCGGTGACCGGTGATTGGGCACGACTGTGTTTCTGATCGACCTGTCCTTCCTTGTCGTTGCCAAATTCACGAAATGAGAGTGGGGCGTTGTCTTCTGTGTCTCTATCGAAGGTGTTGAATGCATGATCAACAGGTCTGGCAACGACGGATGTTGATCTGCTCCCTTTCTCATTGACTTGCCCAGCTTCAGCCTAGGGTGGTCGATGTAAGTAAAATAATAAAGTATGGGCGAAGGTCTGCCGTAAACACCGTAGTAAGGCTTGAAGGGAACAACATCTTCACGTTGACCAAAGGCTTTTTGTCTGGAGCGGCAGCCAGCGCAGCTTCCGCTTTCTCTTTCTCACTCACAAGGCGCTTCATTGATTTATGGAGGTCAGTAGGTCAAGCATCGCGTCGCTCAATCATATTGTTTTGCTAGGGGAAATGTGAGCGCTGACACTAATGGGAGGTAAAGATAGCCCCTCAATCCCACCTTTCTTGGCCCAATGTCCTTCTTCAGGGTCGTCTGATGCAGGAGCAGCACCTTTTGTTTGAGTCTTGTGATTCGTTTATCCGATTCCAGCGTCGTCGACAGTGCCAGTTTCTCCTTTGCGGCGTTGAGATCCGAGTCGAGCCTCGTCGTTGCTCCTTCGAGCTCACTAGTCCTCTGCTTAGCACTTTCAAACCGGACATGCGCGAAAGACCTGCTCTTCTCGGCAACGGAAGTAATGTTTCCCGCAAACTTGATTAGTCGATCTTGCTGTTCCTGCAAGCCTCATCGAATTCGCTTGGTGAACAAGGGGGGGTGAATGTATCTTACTACCCGGCACTAAGAAATGCGGTATCGGTAAATATGCCAACGACACGAGATCATTGAACGACACACCGTCTACCTTGCACAGCCCTCTTTCGTTTGCAAAAGAGTGACGTTCTGATTTTCCAGTTGATCCTGCAAGAGTTCATTTTACGATCAGACACCAGTCGAAGATGATCGAGCTAAACCTTAAAATCAGAGCTCCTCGGTAATATTTCTGACCAACAAAACATTAGAAGGATGCCATGAGGGAAATTCGCACGGTACCTTGCAGCGGCCAACTCCACCTCGTCTTCGAGTTTGCTGTTGAGCGTTATCCTTACGGAAGTGAGTTCAGAATATGACTTTGATACGACTTGGAGCGATATGTAGCACTCACAGTTTTATTTTCTCCTTCTCGACTTGATGCGAGGTCGTCTGCAAGGAGGAAAGTCTCTCTTGATTTCTAGACCATATCCTGTTAGCCGTAAAAGTGAGAACAATGTAGCAACGGGTTCACGCTTCGAGAGAGACACTTGAAGGAGCTGGTATTTGACGTCAACGTTCATCTCCTTTGATAGTGATGCTCTAAGCGCGTCCGGGACGTTCGCAAGGTCAGCTTCAAGTTTTTTGTTGAGTGTCATCCTTGCGGAACTGATTTTAGAATATAACTTTAGGCAGGATGCGAGACTCATAGTTTCATGTTTTCCTTCTCGATTCGATACAAAGCCTCGTGCGGAGAGCCAAGCTTCCGTTGATTTCTGGGCAGACATCAGCCGACCAGGGGAGAATAAGATAGCAACGGGACGCACTCGTCGAGGGACAAGCTCCGCCGTCCGCTGGGTGAGTTGTTCGATCTCTCGCTGGAACACGACGTTCCTATGGACGGTTGAGAACTCAATCTGCAGAACTGTGGAAGACGACTTACGGGTCTCTCTTCCGCAACTCTGCTTCTTTGTCAGCAAGACTCTTCTTTGCCTCAGCAAATCTATGAGTAAATCATCAGCTGCCTTTCAATGTAGAGTATTATCGGAACATACTGAGCATGGAGATCGACCTTCGAGTCACTGGCGGACTTAAGCCCCACCTTCAGAGATGCAATTTCCCTATCACGCGAATAAATCGTCTCTTGCAACACCAAGAGCATCGAAATATTCCTCTTATCCGGATGAGAATTGTCACAAGAGTCCGAACATGAACGACTTACTCCTCCGTCATGACTCGAGCGGCGTCGAGCTCATTGACATGGTCACGACATGTATTCTTGCAGGTTTCAAGTTTAAAAAGGAGGTATCGTCAAAAGGTGGGTTCGGGAGAGAACATATCGAGACAAAATACTCGGTGGTGGTGGCCTAGAGGTGGGACGCAGTCAAGACAGAGTTCTCCAAGAGATCCGTTTCTCTCTCCCTTTCGACCAATCGTTCAGACAGTTTGTCAAACTTAGCCTCTACGAAAAGGCATGAGCACATCTATGAACACGTCGTTCAATCTAGGACGAGATGTGACGTACGGATGTCGACCAGTTTCTCAAAATGGCCCGTCTCGTCTTCCCGAGCGTCCATCAGATTTATATTCCACCCACGCTGCTCCTGCTCCAGTCACCTGATTCGACCTTGAGCTTCAGCAAGCTGAGAAACGTTATGGAGGAGCTTATGACGTAGAAGATCGGTGACTTGGTGGGCTATTATCAATAAAATGTGAGTGCATTTGCTCATAACAGGTGAGGGGCGGCGTACAGTTCGATAGGTCGTCTTGAAGGTCTTTCAAGACAGTCTTAGTTTCTGCGGCGCGGGAGAGTGTATTGTTGTCGTCGAGCATGGGCCCCAATGCTGGAAGCTGTTAGTACGCGGATCGTCGGAAAGGAGCTCACTAACCAGAGAGTCCACTGTTTGCAAGTCGTTCAAGATCCTCGGCCTCCTGAGTCATAACTTGCCATTTGAGCGCGCAACATCGAATTCTCTTTTCAGCTCTCAGTATGAGGCCACAAGCTCGGTGTTCCTGCAAATGTGCTCAGTGATGCATTGAAGAAGGAAGATTATACGGACTTACACATCAGTCACTCGAGCGATACCAACTTTCGCATTCTCTGCAAGCTTTCGAAACCTATCACCCTTGTTTGACTGGTTGGACAATTCGCGACTCAAATGACCGTTTTCATCCACGGACGTCAACAGTTGCGAGGAAACATCAGACTTGAGGGGCGGCGATGTTCTTGTCTCTGGCTACAATGTCGCCTCGAGCAGACGAGAGATCATTCTGGAGTTGTGTCAATTCGGTGTCCCTGGATTGGAGCTCTGCGCTGGTAGACTCGCATCCTGACCGATAATTTCTCAGTTCGCGGGAAGCTTGCGTATAATGAATTCGAGAAGATTGTTTTCGCTTGTAAGCTCTCAGTTATGGATTAAGGCGCTAATAAACTGGGACTCCATCTGGTGCGAGGTCAGAGAGATGCATGTAATAAAGCACTGTTCGTACTCACTGATTGTGCCTCCATTCCTCCCCCAGAAACGCGGCTCACAGGAAGGTCTGGGACTCTCAAATGTGTATAAGACGGCTTGGAGGGGTGTTGCTGAGGAGTCCACTGAACTTGCTGTACAGCTGAAGGTGGCAGATTGGACAGCAAATATCGGTGGAGAGGAGCCACCTGAGGGCAGAGTAAGTTCAGTTATCAGTCTCGAGACAAGGCGGCTTTCAATGACCATGGTCTCCCTCGTGGTACATAGATGTCGCCGTTGCCTTTTGCTGAACCGGGGTCAACGCTCTACCGGGATTTCCAAGACCTGTCATGAGGCGCAGGTGGAAGTATCGATGGCCTGCTAGTTGGGTGCTGTGCAGTCAGGGAGAAATTCGTATGTGAGGTGTCCTCCATTGCGTGAGGGTTTGTCGGTGCTATCCATCAGGCAAAAAATCAATCCAAGAAGGTTGTTGGTGGTCAAGAAAGAAGCCCAGTTCAGGCGTTCCCATTTCCAAACGACCGTGACGCGTCAAGGCCACGCCGTCATACGGGGGAACCACGTGAAAATCCCAGCCTTGGAATTTTGGAATTCTATCCAGAGTGACGACCGGAAGATCAAGTGAAGAATGAGAAGCGCGAATGTAACGATTTGAACCTCGGTAACTGTTCTCTTACTGCCCCCAGGAAGTATTTTTTGAGAACAGAAGTGAACAACTATGTCGGAAAAATCGAGATCAGCAGATTTGTATCAATAGGCGCCTGTATGTGGGTATCGGTCCGTCAGTGCTCGGGGTGGTATATGGGCCTTAAAAGTTCCCCACTGGTACCGATTAGCCGGGTCAATATTATTGGCTCTGATGGCTCTGACCGATGCTGATGCCATTGATTGGTGCACTGGTAGATGGTACAGCGAATTATGCCAAATTACTGTACACTGGTTGATTTGAATCCTCAGATAACAGACGAATCATGGTGTATAACAATAAACTCAATAGAAGTATGACTACACCAAGGCAAACTAGATACATCATACATGCCAATATTTCAACTGACCTCTCGTAATTTGTCAACTCGTCAACCAGCAGTCTTGATTGGTAGGTCCGTAAGTTAGCTTCAGTACCTGGCAGATCACTTAGGAAGGCGGGTATTGGCACAAATGTTAAGTACCTAGTCTCTCTCATAGTCTCGCTTTAGGTCCTTCGGCATAATACGGCCTTCCACATGTACGTTTCCAACTTGGTGTGGAGTGGGTGGAGTGGCCCCACAGGGCACAGTAAATTATATATAATGCTGGTTGCAGTCTCTCGCTTTGAACTTACATCGACTATGACCACCATCCCTGTTAGAATTGCTCAAGGTGAGTCTAATCGCCTAAGCATCGAAGAAATTGACAATGATATCGCGTTTCCAGATTACCCACAAGTCTCTCGTTGCTCGAGTCTATCGGCGCAAATAAGTTAATTGTGTCGCGTGTTGCTCGACCTCTCAAGACGTGCGTAATCAATCTCATTGCTGATCTTCTCTCTGAGCCATATCAAGCGACGATCTTCATTCTCAAACGCGGTCGGAGAGCGACGTTGGTGGGATGGACATGGGGCTGGAGATTACTGTGGACGATATATTTGCACTGAGATGTGGCTACGGGAGGACATGCTGAGAGGCGCATGTCGGACACCCTAGTCTTGCTTACAGGGACCGATGGTAACTGGTCGATCGTATTTTGCGAACTCGATGGAAAGCATCAGGGCTGACGGTGAGAGATACAAATAATTAGGTACATATATCTTAAAATACACTTGGGTATCCGTGTGCATCGGGACCGTTCGCGGTGTCAGTCCCAATCGGTAAACTGGCGGTTTTCCGACAGGATGACGCAACCCAAACGCCTTCGCGTCGGGTCCGATTTGTGGCACGAGCGCCGTTTCCTCGTTCGGTCGTTGTCTTGTTTTATAGCTTGTGATGCTCGCCTAATGAGCATCGCGAATACTGCTTCTAGCACCTATCCGCCTCCCTCTCCGCTCTACCCTGTACATACGAACTCACATATTTAAGCTACAAAACAACATCGAGCTCCCCTCAGTCATTTGCCACGCAAACGCTGAGGTGAGCTCTTCTACCTACTGTCTCGTATACCTAATTTCGTACCGTAGCCTTTACTTTCTAGATTCCCTACCACGCTACTCTCACGCATCTCAACGTTATGCTTCCCAAGATCAATATCATTGAGGCAACCCCTGTGAAGGGCAATATCAGAAAGAATATCGAGATTGGTGGCCTTGTTTGGGACGACCCCAAAAATCAACTCATGATTGACAAGAACTTGAAAGGCACCATAGAACGGTCGTATGATGAATATGTCAAAAGGATTTATGATCAATTTTCCAAGATTGACCAAGAATTGCCTGAGGCACTCTGTGCTTCAATGTTCTTGCTTCAATACGGACAGTTCTGCAAGGCCCTTGATGTTGAGGTACCATCCAGTAATTCTTTCATGTATCACCATTTACACAGTGAATTGTAGAATGGCCTCGACATAGCGGATATCTCCACACCCTCGGACATATCAAATTACCTGGAGAGACGGGATGAAGCCACCCGCAGGGCTTGCCTCATCACTGTACAGGCTCTTGAAAAGATATTCCTAAGTTGTTGAGGCTCATACATATGCGACTCCAATTGAATCGAGTGGGCCGGCAAGTGAGGACATGTGACTTAGAGCATCATCATACCATAGGCTATCATCCCATAGGGGGCCAATGAATCTGGAAACGCGATCACCCGAGATCGCGGCCATTTCCCTCGATGCTCAGGCGATTAAGCTCGCCTTGAGCAAATGCTGACATCCAACGTCCAGCGTCAACACTGGATGTTCTTCGAGTTCGTCACGAACACTGGCTGTGCACAATTTATAGGGATGGCGGTCATGGTAAGATGGACGAAAGAGACTGCGCGCAACGATAGTTACATATAATTCACCGCTCTGTGTGGGGCCAATAGCACCTCACTCACTCCACCGTCACACGGCGGACATCTATGTAAATGTCCAGTCGGGCCGAGAGTTGTCACTTACATTTATCATCCAGCTACACTGCCGTGTCCAGTCGGCATGTGTCACGGCGCCTATTGGCACACTATCCCTTTACACTTATTTAGAACTGAGGTAGGATCTTTGACATTCTAAAACTGCTTTGAAACTATTTTAATGAACTTGCATGAGTTGTATTGACCGATATGTCGCAGTTGCATGGTGAAGTATTAAAGCGGTAGAGGGATACCACCAACTTTAATGGGTGGTACATATCCCTTAACTGCAATGTTTCGACGAGGCGGTAGAGTGATACCACCGACTTTAATTGGTGGTATCCCTCTACTGCAATGGGTTCTCGAGGCGGTAGGGGAATACTACTACCAACTTTAACTGGTGGTATCCCTCTACTGCGATGTTTCAACGAGGTGGTAGAGGGATACCGCCTGCTTTAATTTGGCGGTATCTCTCAACCGCAATGTTTCGACGAGGCAGTAGAGGGATAACACTTAATTTAATTGGTGGTATGCCTCTACTGCGATGGGCCGTCGAGGCGGTAGAGTGATACTACCAACTTTAACCGGTGGTATCCCTCTACTGCAATGTTTCACCGAGGCGGTAGAGGGACACGCCTGCTTTAATTTGGTGGTATGCCTCTACTGCGATGGGCCGTCGAGGCGGTAGGGGAATACCGCCTGCTTTAATTTGGTGGTATCCCTCAACCGCAATATTTCGACGAGGCGGTAGAGTGATACCACCAACTTTAACCGGTGGTATGCCTCTACTGCGATGGGCCGTCGAGGCGGCAGAGGGATACCACCAACTTTAATTGGTGGTATCCCTCAACCGCAATGTTTCAACGAGGCGATAGAGCGATACCACCGACTTTAATTGGTGGTATCTCTCAACCGCAATGTTTCGACGAGGCAGTAGAGTAATACCACCAACTTTAATTGGTGGTATCCCTCAACTGCAATTATTCGACGAGGCAGTAGAGGGATAACACTCACTTTAATTGGTGGTATCTCTCTGACGAGACAGTAGAAGTATATCGTCAATTTAGAGCTGACTGTATGCCTCTACTGCGATAGCCGTCAAGGCGGTAGGAGGATACCGCCTACTTTAATTAAAGTAGGCGGTATTACTGGGTTATCGAGACGGTAGGGTAGTAATAGTAATACCGCTGAATTCACACTCCATCTCTACCGCTACCCCAGTGGTATTCTTCTACCTCGATATTTTAGCCAATGGTATATGTCCATACTATACACCATAATCCTCTCAGGTCCTTGCACGTGACTTGTTGCGACGAGCAGGACTTGGATGTGCGACCGGGATAGACCGGTAACCGATCCGTCTATGAGCATGTGACTCGATGTAGAGCAAGCGTCGATAGACGGACCGGTACAGCTGGGTTTGAATTACTATGTAGTCGCGG
>Ga0247741_1000265_pt1 | contig 32427 bp, 25 predicted proteins | sample UWRJL213509R2_FD_180945 | JGI IMG/M metagenome (GOLD analysis project Ga0247741, IMG submission 180945) | Plant litter microbial communities from Arlington Agricultural Research Station in Wisconsin, United States - UWRJ-L213-509R-2 | ecosystem: Environmental > Terrestrial > Plant litter >... | reverse complement strand
CGAGACGGATTCTGCATCGTTATTGCTCGAATCCAATGACAATGAAGTTACGGATCCCAGTGAATGATTTTTAATATACGGCCAATGGCCTCAAAGGATTTAGTAGCCATTGAACACATACAGATGGAAGCTTATGCGGGTTATTTTTTAGAGTCTGCCGAAGTTATAGCTCAGCGTTTTCATGCAAACCCTGCCACCGCCTGGGTTGCGGAACTCAATGATCAGGTGTGTGCTTATCTGGTAGGATATTTGTCAAAGGTAGGAAAAATTAATCCACTTAACGCACCGTTTACGCCACATGCGGGTTCAAATTGTTTATATCTGCATGATCTTGCGCTTTCAAAATCTGCGCGGGGGTTTGGCGTGAGTGAAAAACTCATCTATGCAGCAACGGAACACGCATCAAAAAGTTTTAGTAGCGCACTAGCGCTTCTGTCAGAACAAAATTCAAAAGAGTTTTGGAAAAGATTCGGATTTGTAGAATTTACGGATATAGAGTTTTCTCAACAAAAAAATTTGAATACGTACCTGAACGGCAGTGAATCGGCTTTTTACATGATAAAGAAATTGTAAATTGAAAAGACGCTGGCTATTATTTTTTACACAATGTTACACCGACTTCCAAGTGATGTGTATAGGGAAATTGGTCAAATACAGCAATGTTAGTAATATCATGAGTTTGTATAATCGTTTTTAAATTATTGTGCAGAGTCACCGGATTACAGGAAATATACATTATATTTTCGTAGCGCTGCGTAACTGACGTCGTATGCGGATCCATGCCAGAGCGTGGAGGGTCTACAAAAATGCTAGTGAATTTGTAATCGTCCAAATCGATATTTTCCAGGCGCCGGAAGACGCGCGTTTTGTCCATCGCCTGCGAAAAATCTTCGCTTGAAAGTCGTGCGATTCTAACATTGTTAACGTTATTCAATTCCATATTAAATAGGGCAGAGTGTACCGAGGGTTTTGCCAGTTCGGTGGCCAAAACTCGCGTAAAATTCTGCGAAAGAGGCAGGGTAAAATTGCCGTTACCGCAATAAAGCTCTATTAAATCGCCACTCCATGCTTTACATTTTTCCGTAGCCCAATTCAGCATTTTCTCACATACAAAGCCGTTGGGTTGCGTGAACCCGGATTCAATCTGTTGATAGTGAAAAGTTTTGCCTTGTACATTCATTTGCTCAATAACATGATCGCGGCTTACAACGATTTTTTGTCCCCGACTACGGCCTATTAAATGTATGCCGAGTTTTTTCTCAACATTTTGCGCTAGAGCTAACCATTCGTCATCGAGTTTTCGGTGATAGATCAGCGAGATCAATGCTTCTCCGCTGCGAGTGGTTAAAAAATCTACCTGAAATAATTTTGTTCTTAATATTTCGCTGTTGTTAATTTCTACCATTAATTCAGTCATGAGTTTGTTCATTAATGCTGAACCAATAGGAAACTCTGTCAAATCGTACGGGCGTTTAAATTCATCGTCACTGAACATGCAATAGGTCGAGACAGGGCCTTTGTGCCAAATACGAAATTCAGCACGCATACGAAAATGTTTTTCAGGCGAGGTAAATATTTCTAAGGGGGGCAAAATAAATTCGGCAAAGTCTTGTTTGAAAATAGCGATTTTTTCGGCGAGTTGTGCGTTGTAATCGGTAGCGTTATATTGCTTCATTGGTGTAGAGGTCTGTTAGATGTTCAGTGAAAATTGACGTTCGCCGTTCAACGGTAGGCGAATTTTGAAGGTAGCGCCTTTACCGTATTGTGAGCTTACACTTATTTTACCCTTGTGATGTTCAGTGATAATAAAGTAAGAAACAGAAAGACCAAGGCCTGTGCCTTTGCCTACTTCTTTTGTGGTGAAAAACGGCTCGAAAATATGATCTTTGATATTTTCTTTTATCCCCGGTCCATTGTCGCTAATTTCGATAATGACATCAGACTTTCTTAAATGGCCGGATATTGTAACCTGCAGTTCTTCAGGATGTTTGTAATCATCCGATGAAAGAGCTTGATAAGCGTTACGTAGTAGATTTAAAAAAACTTGTTGCAGTTCTGCTGCTGATGCAAAAACCTGCGGAAAGTCAGTGTTGAATGAAGTCGTCACTTTAATATCAACCATTTTACTCTGCTCCGCAAAGCCTGCATTACGGTTGAATTCTATTGATTGGTCTATCAGCTTGGGAATGTCTACCCAATTTTTTTCGTTGTGATTATTATGGGAAAATTCCAGCATGTTGCTTACAATTTTCCCTGCACGTTCACCTGCTTCTTTAATATTGTCTAGAAATTGCGGAATTTCGCGTTCGCCCAAATAATTTATAATTTGGTTGACGTCGAGATTTTGCTTTGCTGCTGTTGTTATATTATTTTCCAGTTCCGGTGATGTTCTACGAATGATATTTTGTACATTGTGTAAAATAACGCCCAATGGATTATTCATCTCATGCGCAATACCTGCTGCAAGTTCACCGAGAGATGACATCTTTTCATTCTGTATCATCATGTTTTCAAGCTGCACGCGTTTGGTAACGTCTTTTAACTGAATTACAGCGCCCGATGTTTGACCGCTTGCAATTTGTCCACTGATTAACGGGTAAATGCGTAAGTCATAAAAGCGCGGTTCATCATTTTCAGTTTGTTGCAGCTGCTGATTAATAAAAGGTTGCTGGCTTTTTATAATGTTAGTGAGTTGTTCGTCTGAAAGAGGTAGTTGGGGTAGCGCGGTGAGTATGTGGGTGCCCAAGGCTTTATCAAATGAAACACCCGTTCTTTCAAAAGCTGCAATATTCCAGTAAGTAATTTTCCCATCAGCGGCAACGCCTACTAAAATATCGGGAACAGAATTAATCATTGTTTGCAGATGACGTTTTGTATCCTGTAATTGCGCCGCTATAAATCTCTGGTTTTGAATCGCAGTTTCAAGCTCGTTATTTTTTTGATGCAAACTCAGCGTGCGCTCTTGAATTTTTTGTTCCAGCTCCTTCTGGTGCAATTTCAATAAATTTCGCGCGGCTTTGTTTTTAATTCGGCTACGTTGTAAGCCGGCAATCAATAAAGTTTGAATAACCAGAAGCCCGGCGATGATAAGTAATAACGTTAAACTTGCTTCTACTTCTTTACCTGCTGCAAAGCACGGATTTGTCGCGCACAAAAGCATTGCCGATATCAAGCCCGCCCTGATTTTGTGTTTTGTGATGATGTGTTTCATCGTTGCTTCACTTTATTGCTGCTCGATTAGGGGAGGGTCACTTTAAAAAGTTCGGCTATTGTCGCACCGCAGCGCTCAGTTCAAAAGCGTGAAGATAATGTTTTTTTAACGTTAGTTCGTGTGGAATTTACATTTAATTGATGAGTAAATAAGCGACTTTTTTTAAAGTTTGTGCTCAATACTTATGCAAAAAAACGCGGGCGTAAAAAAGGTTTGACAGCATATTAAAATTAGGTAGAATGCGCACCTCTCAGCAAGGGCGGTTAGCTCAGTTGGTAGAGCAATGCCCTTACAAGGCATGGGTCACAAGTTCGAGTCTTGTACCGCCCACCATAGTTTTCGTTGAGATGTTTTGCGGACCGGTAGTTCAGCCGGTTAGAATGCCGGCCTGTCACGCCGGAGGTCGCGGGTTCGAGCCCCGTCCGGTCCGCCACTAAATTTCCAAAAAGCTGCCTCAGGCAGCTTTTTTCGTTTTTGACTTTCGTTTTGATTGTTGTCTCTTCTTTGCCCGCTTCTTGCATTCTTCATGTGTAACCCCACCTATTTTCAATTGTCATTGATGGATATTTTGGTCATCGAGTTGTCATTTACGATAGATACTCTATGGTTAATCAAATTAATTTACGGAATAGGTGAACTAATTTGAGTCCAACTGGTATTTAACCTACAAAAGAAAATTAAAGCCCAACCATAACAATCACCAAAGGAGCCTGTTATGCAAGATTACATTGAAGATTTACTGGATGATGTTGAAGAATTTGATGACGATATAACTGATGATTATTCTGAGATCTAAGATATAGACTCAAGTTCATCCGCAATGGCATTACCTCGCGATACCGTTTATTCCCTTATTTTAGTGATTCTAGACGCTGGCTAAGCCAGTGTTTGATATCGCTTTTTTCTAAAAAGGCTAACTAAGTCACATTTGACTCTTTGATCAATTCACTTTATTGCGTGTAATAGGCCGCAAATCTGGCTTAAATAGCTATTTTTAGTCCCTTGGCTAATAGCAAAAAAATAAGCTGGCTTATACTCAAACAAGAAATTGTCGGCTTTGGCCGCCTTACCCTAGATATTCAGGATCAAATCTATGACTTTAGCTGGCACAGAGAGCTTAGAGGCTGTTGTCATATTCTCGGAAGACGTAATTACACGTGAGTTGCTTTACCCCGAGTTTGAAGCAATTCTTGACGGCTTCATCCCTGTTCCTGACTTTAAGGGCGCATCTGCTAAAGCTGTTTATCTCGTCGTTAACTCCAACCTTTGCATTACCGCCGCGGTGTTTTTCTTACTGGATTTTGATGGTAAGGGCATGGTTGATCGTCGTTGGAATATCCCTTTGCAACAGCTCGCTGAGGACTCTGGTAAAGGGCCTGACATGGGAGCTGGGCCGATTCGGTTAGCCTGTTACAGCCAATGTGCGATTGGGTGGCATCAAAAAAAGCTATGGGATCCAATAATGGACCCAGCAAAATCAAGCTTTATCCAATTGAAAAAATCCGTCAGTAATAATCGCATGGGGCTTATTTTTAGAAAGGTGTCGCAGGAAAACTCAGTAACTCACATAAATTCTCCGGTCTCGCCGCAACAGAATAATAAGGTTTTGGAGAAAAAAATTCACGAGCACTACTCGCAAGAGCTGCGCAACCAAATGGCCAGTTTAATCAAGGAGCAGAGATTACGGGTCGCTACTTTGCATTCGAAACAGCAGGAAAATCTGCAAAAATTACAATCTGAACATCAGCAGCGCTTGCAAGCTTATTTGGAAAAAATTAAAGAGCTTAAAAATCAAAATGCTGATTTAGAAAGTCGTAACCATTTACTTAAAGAAAGTGTTGATGTTCAGGCCAGCAAAGTTGAGGGCCTTCGGGAATATTTTCAACATAAGTTAAAAGCAGCGCAACGCGGTGAAAGTAGCCAGGTTCAGTCTCTGCACGAAAACTTTAAGCTCGAACTTGATTTAAAAGTACAATCTGCGACTGCAGAATTACGTGAAATGCTGGACATGCGTGAAGTTGAATTGTTTTATCGGCACCAAAACGAAACTGCGCTTAAAGAAGAAATTGTTAACATTAAACAGGATTACCAACAATTGCTCAATAATAGTAGCGAGCAGCTTTTAACACGTTTAGACAAAGCTGGAATTAATTTTGTGGTTTATCACCCAGGTGCTGGTCAATTTACTATTCCATTAGTTGACCTAAGTCATTATCTTGAAAATCCAGTTTCCTACGTTGCAAAAAATTCGGGTGTAGGTGAAAGACTCTATTCTGTTTGGTTTGATCATTACCAGAATCCCAGTTGCAATGGTGTGGACGCAAATGGTCATAGATGCGCGAAGTTATTGGTGCGTATAGGTTCACCCATTGAGTTTCACGAAGGCGAAAGTGATCGCTGCGAGCATCATCAACTAGTTTCCTATAAATTAGTGTCCGAGCGCTAAATTTTTTTATAAAAGTGGTTGTAAATATTGATTCAATTAATATCCGAAGACGAGTTTTTAAATAGAGCCTATCAAATTCAGTTGCAACAGGTGTCATGGAGCTTGGCACAACAAAAAGGGATCGACGTATTTTTTAGGCGCGATGATCTAATTGATTCACATTTGAGTGGCAATAAATTTTATAAGCTTTTTTACAATTTACATGCCGCTAAAAATTTAGGTTATCAGCAGTTGTTAACTTACGGCGGTGCCTACTCGAATCATATTTATGCTGCTGCTATGGCGGCAAAGTTATATGGCTTCGACATTATTGGTGTTATTCGCGGCGAGCGACCGAAGGTTTTAAGCCCCACACTTTCGGATGCTGAATCTGTTGGGATGAAATTGCATTTTGTGTCTCGATTGGATTATCGCGATAAAAATGATCAGAATTTATGTGAACAATTGAAGCATCTGTATGGCGATTTTTTTGAAATCCCGGAGGGCGGTGCAAATGCTTACGGTGCCATGGGAGCAAAAGTTCTAGGGAATGCGATAAGACAACAGATAAAAGCTGACTATACTTCTATTTGTTTGGCGGCGGGAACCGCAAATAGCTTGGCCGGTATTTCTGCCGGAGTAGTGCAAACGGGCCTGTCTGAACCGAATCAAAACGTATTGGGTTTTTCCGTGATAAAGGGCGATGGCGATTTAGGTGCACAGGTTATTCATCATCAAAAAATGATTAACGCATCTACAAATAATTGGCGTTTAATCAGCGGGTATCATTGCGGAGGCTATGCAAAAAAATTACCTCCGTACTTGCGCGAGTTTATGCGCAGCTTTGAACATGAAACGGGAATACCGCTCGACCCTGTTTATACTGTGAAAATGTGTTGGGGCATTGCGCAATTGATAGTTCGAGATTATTGGCCACGAAGCAGCCGACTCGTTCTGGTTCATACCGGCGGTTTACAGGGGCGACGTGGGTTTAATCTTTAGAAGTGGAAAAGATTTGCAAGATTTATAAGTTGTTCGGTGATCGTATTGCTGCAAAGCAAAGGAAGTATTTATGCAACCGCAAAAACACATTATGCCAGTGCGTGCTGAGTTTGATTTGTCTCTCACTCGCACCTTGGTACCGCTCAAAGATATGAGCGAAGCACATCTATTGGAGTTATTGAGCAATTCTGATAGTGAAGTTATCTGTGCTGGACAAACAATTTTTGTGCGCGGCAATTACGATGCGCATCACATTTATCTGTTGCACGGAAACGTGAGCCTAATTGATGAAAATAATGTAACTACCATTATCAAAGGCCGTTCAAGTTTGTTACCAATTGCGCACCATCAACCACGGCTGGTGACTGCAACGGCAGAATCAGACTGCAGCATTTTGCGTTTGGACAGCGAACGTTTAGATAAATTATTGGCTTGGAGCCAAGTAGCTGATTATTTGCATCTAAACATTTCTCGTCAACGCGATTTGGATGAAGATAGTGATTGGATGATGACTGTGTTGAAATCCAATTTATTTTTCAAAGTTCCACCCATTAATGTTGAAGAAATTTTTTCTCGTTTAACCCCACAAGTTGTATATGCCGGTGACGTAGTTATACGGCAAGGCGAATTGGGTGATCAATGTTATTTTTTAAAAGAAGGCGAGGCGGAAGTATGGCGTCATAGCGAAGGCGCGCGCGAACACCTTGCAACTGTCGGTGTGGGTCGATGTTTTGGCGAAGATGCTTTGGTTAATGACGCAGCACGCAATGCGTCAATTATTATGCTTACAGACGGCGTACTAATGCGGTTAGATAAGCAAGATTTTTATCGTTTGCTTAAAGAGCCGCAAGTCGCTTCTATTTCGCTGGAATCTTATTCAGATAAAATTGCGGCAGGTGCGGTTGCTGTTGATGTGCGTAACGAGGAAGAGTATGCCGAGTTACATTTGCAGTCTGCGGTAAATATTCCATTAAATTTACTGGGTATTAAATCGCGTATGCTCGATAAGAGTCGCGCTTATATTTTTTATTGCGATACTGGAAGAAGAAGCCGCGCAGCGGCGCATTTATTAACGCAACAAGGTTATCAGGCCCTCGCGTTAGATGATTGCAATCAGCTCTTTACACAATCGCGTTGGCAATCACTATTGGATAACCACTTTAATTACGTGCTTCGCGATGGGCTTGCTTACAAAGGGCAGTGACACTGAATATGAAGTAAAAAAAGACTGCAGTTGCGGTCTTTTTTTACTTTGAAGGAGAGGAAATTTTAATTTTATTACTCCACGCGGTCGCCGTATTTCATTTCGCGCAGCTTACCGTCCTGAAAATACAGGTTCGTCCAAAACTGACCCTTGCCAGGATTGTAAGTCCATATTTCAATATTCTCGCAATACTCACTCACGCTGTAATTACGGTCATTCTGTTTTATTTTATAAGGTGTTTTTTCGCAAAAGGTGTCCTTGAACGAGGGTTCACCGCACATGCGATATACATCTATCTTGGTGTCACCAATGTCCACTATATCGCCATTGCAACGAAGCGATTCCGCTTGCACTGAAAGAGGTAAAAGTAAGGCAATAGATAACGCCAAACCGGAAATTGCTTTCATAAAAAATCCTTGGTTAGTGTGGCTTAAGTCAAGATCATCATAAACTGGAATTTTAATTTCGGCATCTGTAGCCTCAAAATAAATTTCAATGTTTATTCCTCGCTTAATGATCTCGCGCCTCTAATTATTTGTTTTTTCGGGTTAAAGAAATTCCTGTTTGTGCCGCTAACTTGTTGGGCGGGTGAATAAACCCTGTATACGTAGTTCCATCGCGAGAGACGTTTTATGAACGCATATCAAGCAGCACAGCATTACTCATCCTTAAAAACCCAAACGAATATTGTTGATGCATCTCCCCATCGTCTCATTCAAATGCTGTTTGAAGGCGCGCTTGAGCGTATAGCTCAAGCAAAAGGAGCTATGAAACAAAACCAAATTGCGCGCAAATGCGAGTTAATTGGTAAGGCGATTAATATAGTTGGCGGCTTACAAGGCAGCCTTGATGACAAAGAGGGCGGCAAATTGGCTGCAAATTTGGACAGCCTTTATGACTACATCGTTCGTCGTCTTATTAAAGCCAATATTGACAATGATCCAGATATTCTCGACGAATGCGGACGTCTGCTGGGCGAGCTGAAAACTGGCTGGGACGCGATTGCGGCAGAGGTGTCTTAGTATGCAACTACTTTTGGTAGAGCCAGCGCATTATGCAGGCGAGGCGGGGGTATTACACGTGCGTCGACTGCAAGCGGAGTTTAATAAAGCGCTCGCAGAGGAAAACTGGTCGATGGTGCGCCGACTTGATCAATCCTGTGCGGCCTTGATTGATAAGGTAATCGCAGCCAATCAAGAGGACACTAAGGCGCTTGCAGACGCGCTGAGCGAGCTTAAAGGAGTCTATGCCAGTCTTATTGTCCAATGTAAGCGTGAAGTTGCTTCAATGGCTCATTGATTTAGTGCTAGGCTTAGCGTTATAACTAACAGCTGAGCCCGCACAGGAGCGCAAACATTGTCTAATTACAATTCACAAGAAGCCCTCAAGCAATACCGTCAACTTGGGCTCGAAACGCAAATTAATAATGCCAGCCCGCATCGTTTGATTCAGCTGTTAATGGATGGCGCGCTGGATCGACTCAATGGCGCTAAGGCTGCTATGGATAGAGGCGACGCCGCAACCAAAGGTGTTTTGATCGGCAAAGCCATGGGAATTATTTCTGGTTTGCGCAGCTCACTGAATATGGATGTTGAAAGTAGTGATTTGCCGGAACGACTTGATGGTCTTTACGATTATATGGGTCGTCGGTTATTAGAGGCGTCCACTTACAACAAAGCCGAAGTCGTAACGGAAGTTATAGATTTAATGAAAACGATCAAGTCCGGGTGGGATGGTATAGAGCCGCAATCGCAGCCTTAAATTTTATGTTGATCTAAGCGCTTATTAAATGAGCGCTTGTAACTTGTATCTACATTTCAGTCAAAAAATTATTACCTTCTTATATTTTCCAAAAAATATTTTCGCTAATCCTGCCATTAATTTGACTCCCTTCACATCCTCGTCTAAACCTAAGCATTAATAGTCATAGCTCCGGCGTCGTTCCGGGTTAATCGTAAAGTGCAAATTATTTGCAAGCCAAAAAGGTTGATAGAGCATGTGGCGTAATAACAAGGTTTTAGTCATAGATGACAATGAATCACGCCGGCACGATATAAAAGTGTTGTTAGAGTTTTTAAGCGAAACCACCCTTGTGGCCAATTCAAAAAATTGGCACGAGCTAGTGCAGAGTGAAAATAAAGGCGAAGACTACGTTGCCATTTTTATCGGCAATTTTTCGCAATCCCGCCAAAGTCTTGAGCAACTATTAAAAAGCATCCGCGACTGGAATGATGAGCTTCCTGTTGTCTTGACCGAGGCTGTGGCCGGTGAAGATAGTCTCGAAGATTTATTGCGTCATATGATTATCGCGTCTCTAGCGATTCCGCCTACTTACAACAAACTTATCGACACGCTGCATCGCGCGCAGCTTTATCGCGAAGCCCAATCCAGTAGCAAGCGTCAGCCATTACGTCGTCCTGTTCATTTATTTCGCAGCTTGGTAGGTACGAGCCGCGAGATTCAAAACGTTCGCGAAATGATGGCGCAAGTGGCAGAAAAAGATGTGTCAGTTTTAATTACCGGTGAATCAGGCACGGGCAAAGAAGTTGTGGCGCGAAATCTTCACTACAATTCTCCACGTAGGGATAAACCTTTTGTTCCCGTGAACTGCGGTGCAATTCCTGCAGAACTTTTAGAGAGTGAATTATTTGGCCACGAAAAAGGCGCATTCACTGGCGCCATTAATTCGCGGGCTGGACGATTTGAAATGGCCGAGGGTGGTACATTATTTTTAGATGAAATTGGCGATATGCCGCTCAATATGCAGGTGAAAATTTTGCGCGTGCTGCAAGAGCGGTGTTATGAGCGTGTTGGCAGCAATAAAACACAAAGTGTAGATGTTCGCGTTATTGCGGCGACTCATCGTAATTTGGATTCCATGATTAGTGGCAATACATTTCGTGAAGATTTGTATTATCGCCTAAACGTTTTTCCCATCGAATTACCTTCGCTAAAAGATCGTTCTGAAGATATTCCGTTATTAATAAACGAACTTGTTACACGCATGGAAAACGAACAGCGTGGTTCAATTCGTTTTAACTCCGCTGCAATTATGTCGCTTTGCCAGCATGAATGGAGCGGCAATGTTCGTGAGCTTGCCAACCTGGTAGAGCGCATGGCCATTATTCACCCCTATGGTGTGATTGGTGTGCAAGACTTGCCAGCGAAATATCGCCATGTCGATGTAAGCGATGAAAATTTTGCACCCACTGAAATTTCATCAAACGCGAGCACAGGCTACGTCAATATGAATGACAATCCGCTTTTGCCAGACCAGGGAATCGATTTGCGTGAATACATCACTAATTTAGAAATGAGTTTAATTCAGCAGGCGCTCAACGATTGCGGTGGCGTTGTTGCACGCGCGGCAGACAAACTCTGTATTCGTCGCACGACATTAGTGGAAAAAATGCGGAAATATGAATTGCAGCGTTAGAATTTTTTCTTACACTCATAAAAAAACCGCTACTTAATAGCGGTTTTTTTATTTGGTCAAAACATTTTACAGTTAACCCAATTTAACAATTGGCTTTTTGGGTTTGCTTCTGCGAGTTGCGCCCTGTGGTTTTCCGCCAGGATTTTTTGCGGTAGTTGGTTTTCCGTTACCAGTATTACCACCACCAGCTGTTTTAGGTTTTGGTTTTGCACCTAACGCAGGGCGACGCGCACCACCGTTATTTCCGCCGCCATTGTTACGACCGATAGTCATGCTGCGACCTAATACGATTGGTTCAGGGCGAATGCTTGGGTCTGGTTCGAAACCGGAAAGAATTTGTTTTGGAATATCACGCTTAATTAGTTTTTCAATGTCGCGTAAAAATTTATCTTCATCTACGCATACCAAAGAAATTGCAATACCTTCACTTTCTGCGCGACCTGTGCGGCCGATGCGGTGTACATAATCCTCTGGCACATTAGGCAATTCAAAATTAACTACATGAGGAAGTTGATCAATATCAATACCGCGAGCTGCAATATCGGTTGCTACCAGCGCGCGAATGGTGCCGCGTTTAAAATCGTCTAACGCTTTCGTGCGTGCACCCTGGCTTTTATTTCCGTGAATCGCTGCTGCACTGATTCCGTCATTGGATAATTGTTCTGTTAATTTATTTGCGCCGTGTTTGGTTCTGGTAAAAATTAATACTTGTTGCCAATCACCGTCTTTAATTAAATGCGAGAGCAATTCACGTTTGCGATTGCGATCAACTGGATGCACCGTTTGATCAATGCGCTCGCTCGCAGTGTTACGGCGTGCAACCTCAATTAATGTAGGTTTGTTTAATAATTTATCCGCAAGGTCTTTGATCTCGTTGGAGAAAGTTGCAGAGAACAGTAAGTTTTGGCGTTGTTTCGGTAACAGTGCCAATACACGTTTAATGTCGTGAATAAAACCCATATCCAGCATGCGGTCCGCTTCATCAAGAACGAGAACTTCTACTTCCTTCAAGCTGACTGCATTTTGTTGTATCAAGTCGAGTAGGCGGCCAGGTGTAGCAACCAGAATATCTACTCCACCGCGCAACTTCATCATTTGTGGGTTGGCGCTTACACCGCCAAAAACTACAGTTGAACGAAGCGATAGATATTTTCCGTAAGTGCGCACGCTTTCGAAGACTTGTGCAGCCAGTTCACGGGTTGGGGTAAGAATGAGTGCACGAACCGGGCGACGGCCAGCGACCGTTACAGGATTAGCACTGAGTTTTTGTAGTAAGGGTAGGGTGAAGCCCGCAGTTTTACCTGTGCCCGTCTGGGCGCCTGCGAGTATATCGCCGCCTTTAAGCACCGCTGGAATGGCCTGAGCCTGGATTGGAGTTGGTGCGCTATAGCCTTCCTCGGCAATAGCACGAAGAATGTCGGCGTTTAAGCCGAGAGTAGCAAATGACATAGTATTTTCCTGTAGCTCGGCCTCCCGCAGTGGGAATAGGTCTGGCGAGCAGAGAGTCTACCTTCGGCGAACCGATAGTTAGAGGGGAGAGGCGATACTGACCTAGGAGCATCGGGACGCGCATAGTACATATAATGATCGCGTAATACCAGCTAACAATGAAATTCAACGCCGTGCCATTTTTAATATTTGAATTAGTGCATAAAAAGTGGGGTATCGAACAGTCATTGTGTAAGTAATTGATTTAATTTTTATCATAATTCTTTCCATTACGGAGCAATAAAATGTCAGAAGCTATCGATAAATCCATTAACGATTTACGCTCAAAAATTAAGTCCATTCGATTTGCGATGCTAACAACTGTGAATAGCGATCAAAGCCTGTCGAGTCGTCCAATGACACAGCAGCAACTCGACGACAACGGAGTATTGTGGTTTTTTATCTCAGATGAATCACAGTTGGCGCAAGACATTAATAATCATCCGAAAATTAGCGTGACATTCGCTGAGCCAGCAGACAGTGTATATGTGTCTATTTCTGGCCATGCAGAAGTTCTTAGGTATCGTGAAAAGGCAGAAGAGCTGTGGAGCCCTGCGGTTGCTGCCTGGTTTCCAAACGGTATTGATGATCCGCATTTATCACTTATTAAATTTACCATTCACTCAGCAGAATATTGGGATTCACATTCCAATAAAATGCTGCAACTATTTGCAATCGCTAAAGCGGCGATAAGCGGGCACCCGCCAACAGATATTGGCGAACACGAAAAGCTTCAGTTCAACTAATATTTAAGCAGGTTTATTATCAAATTTTCTTGGAGATAATTTTTTATCTTCAAGAAAGTCTTTTATAAAAGACTCAAGGAAATTAAGTAATATCTAAGGATAATAAATAAGTGTGATGCATGTTGTTTTCTTAATTGATTTGTGAAACATCAAAGTACGTTATCGTACAGAGATGAGGTATTTTTGGTGCCATTCTCATGTTTCGATTGCAAATGAGGAAATCTAAATGACATCATTATCTGCTTTAATAGCATCCGGAGCTCACGCGCTTACTTCGTCTCACGGCTCGGTCTTTGATAGCGCTAAACACCCGTTGCCTGATCCTGCTATGCAAAAAGTTCTTAGTGCACTAAATTCAATGCATGGAAAACCGATTGAAAGTTTAAGCCCCAGTGAAGCACGTGAACAACCCACGCCGGCGGATGCAGTTAAAAAAATATTGGCAGATGAAAATAATTTAGTTATTTCTGATATCAGTTTAAGCGTTCAAAGTTTATTAATTGATGGTCCGATTGGACAAATTCCCCTCTCTATTTTTACTCCGCTTGGCGATGGCCCGTTTCCGGTATTGATTTATTATCATGGAGGCGGTTTTGTTATAGCAGATGGTAAAACCTATGAGTCTTCTATTCGTGCGCTAGCAAAAGGTGCGAATACGATAGTAGTTTCGGTGGATTATCATCAAGCTCCCGAACATCCGTTTCCCGCCGCAGTCGATGATGCATTTGCTGCATACAAATGGGTGTTGGAGCATGCAAAAGAATTTAACGGAGACACCGATAATATTGCCGTGAGTGGCGAGAGCGCAGGTGGTAATTTAGCAGCCGTTGTATCGCTCATGGCTCGCGATCAAAAAATAAAATTACCCGTTCATCAACTACTTATTTATCCAGTAGTAAATGATGATTTGGAGTCTGCTTCATATGTTCGCAATGCAAACGCAAAACCTCTGAATAAGGAAATGATGAAATGGTTTTTCCGTCATTATGCTGCGGATACTAATAGTGCTTATGCCTTACCAATTAAAGCTGCATCATTACGAGGCTTGCCCTCTGCTACCGTAATTACTGCCGAAATTGACCCGTTGCTCTGCGATGGAAAATCCTATGCGGATCGTTTGCGATTTGAAGGCGTGAAAGTAGCTTATCAAGAATATTCCGGTGTAACCCATGAATTTTTTGGGATGGGCGAAGTAATTCCAAAGGCCAAAGAAGCCGAGCTATTTGCAGTCGAAAATTTAAAAATAGCATTTCGAAAGAGTTAGTAAATTTTATCAATTTTACCGGCACCGAAGTCAATTTGGTGTCGGTTAATTTTATAAATATATTTTAACCCCCTCATTTCCATCAACTCGGATGAAGACAAATCATGTTAAATGATAAAATTCGTCGTCATAAAATATTAAGTGCTATCGGCATTATATTTTTTGTATTGTTGCTAACTATAGTGCTGATCATTGTTTTTTCAGAAACGATAATTAAATCACTCTTGGAGAAGAAAGGTGGTTCGGCGCTTGAGCGTGAGCTGGTAATTGAGGGCGATTTCCAAATTCATTGGCATTGGATGTATACATCGGTGCATGCTGAAAAAATTCGCCTCAGCAATGCTCCCAAGTATCCTGAAGCCAATATGATGACGATTGAAACCCTGGATTTAACATTCAAGCCGCTGCAATTACTACGAGCACGACTTGAATTTGGCGATATCGTAATAGACCGCCCAGTTCTTATTCTGGATAAAAAATCTGTAACGGATTACAACTGGAAATTCCCGTTTTTGTCCGAAGCAAATGCTGTTAACGAAATTGCCAAACCTGATGATCGTCATGACTTTCCTATCATTGAAAGTTTACAGTTAAAAGCGGGAAATCTTATTTACCGCGATGCGGTTAAAGGTATGAATCTTAATGTGAAATTAGATTCAATGACTGGCGAAGGTGAAGAAAGAAAAGATGGCAAAAGTCGTAGCAAAGATAATAAGGAATTAAAAATTTCTGGCACAGGATCAATGCAAAATCAAAAATTTACGCTGGAAGCCGAAGGAGGATCGTTAAAAATTCTGCGTGATACTAATAAAGATTATCCGCTCAGCTTAAAGTTAGCTATGGGCGCTACCAAAATAAATCTTGATGGTACTTTTAAAGATCCAATTAAATTAACGGGTGTTAACGCCTCCCTTAACATTACAGGTAATAATTTAGCTGATCTCTTTTATCTGACCGCAATTCCACTACCGCCAACTCCGCCTTATAAATTGTCTGGTCAGTTAACTAAAGCTGCGGGAGTGTGGGGCTACAATAATTTTAAAGGGGAGGTTGGTACGAGTGATCTTGGCGGAAATCTTTCCTATGACACCAGTAAAGAAAGAGGTTTTTTGAAAGCTGATCTGGTATCCAATCTATTAGATAGTGCAGATTTAGGCGGTTTTATTGGTTTATCTCCCGCAGGAGAAAATGCTGCGCCCGAGCAAAAGAGAGCGGCGGCTGAGAAAAAAGCGAGCGCAAAATTAATTCCGGATGTTCCTTTAAAACTTGAACGCTTGCGCGCAACTGATTTAGATGTGAACTTAAAAGCTATTAAAATAGTCGCGCCGAATTTACCTTTTAAGGGAATGGATGTCAGGTTCAATTTAAAAGATGGCTTGCTGAAATTAGACCCGTTAAATGTCGTGCTTGCCGATGGAACAGTTGATGGCGCTATTGAAGTTGATGCGAATAAAGATATACCGCCGATGAAATTAAATTTGAATCTGCATAAGTTAAGTTTAGGTCAATTTTTTATTAATACACGCTTTGAGAAAACATCCGAAGGTCTGTTTGGCGGTAAGGTGAATCTTGCAGGAGCGGGCGCTTCCTTAGCGGATGTTCTTGCAACGAGTAACGGCGAACTTAAATTAATTATGTCGGGCGGGAGAATTAGTCAATTATTGATTGAGGCATCCGACCTAGATATAGCTCAAGCTGTACCATTATTTTTAGGTAAAGATAAAGCGACTAAAATTCGCTGTGGAGTTACAGATTTTGGTGTAGAAGATGGCATATTAACATCTAAGGTCGTTGTGCTTGATACTCACGATTCGCTGCTGGTTGGTAATGTGAGCATTAATTTAAAACGCGAAACTATAAATGCAAAATTAGATGCGAAACCCAAAGACTCAAGTATCTTTGCTTTGCAAGCACCTATAGTGTTATCCGGGCAATTGAAATCTCCATCTATAGGATTAGATGTGAAAAAAGTAGGGAATCGCGGCGCAGCGGCGGTCGTCCTAGGCACTTTATTAACACCATTTGCAGCCATTCTGCCATTTATTGAACGAAGCGATGCGGAAAACGTTGACTGTCGTGCATTACTGAAGAATGCAGAACTCAAGACTAAAGATTACACTAGCAAAGAAATTGTTGACAAAGAGTCAGAGAAGAAAGATAAGTCTGAAAATAATTCCGCTGAAAAAAAAGATAATGATAAGAAGCGAGATGACAAAGAGAATGACAACAAAAAGGTAAGTAGTAAAGCTAGCGATAAAAGTAAGAGTAGTGAAAGTTCTAAGAGATAATTTTCTTTGAATGTATTTTTATGTTTTATCCTTGCGATCACCAATAATGTTGGCGGGATTTCCAGCAACAATTTTATAAGCTTCCACATCGCGAGTAATTTGGCTGTTCATCCCGGCAACCGCATGGTTGGCAATCTTAACTCCGTCTACAACACCTGTATTAGCTCCTAGCCAAACGTCGCTCCCTATGAAAATTCCTTGCGACTGTGTAGGCTGTTCGCGAATTAATTTTTCCCCGAGCATGCCGTGATTGAAAGCGTATAATTGGCAATTAGCGGCTATACGTGAGTCATTACCTATGCTAATTCCCTTTCGCCCACCGTCCATGGTTACGTGGTGATTGATAGATACATTTTTCCCAATAGTTATTGGGCCATGAAGTACACAGTCGGCGGCAATATATGAGCCCTCACCAATAATAATCGGGCGACCTTGCTCAGCAAATAATTTTGCTTCTGGAGCAATGAAGCAATTTTTCCCTATTTGAATGGTCTCTACAGCCATTAAGTATGACTGGATTTCTTGCTGCCATTTTGTAGCCCAGTCTTTATGTATTAGTTTTAATTCAAAATATAACCAAGGCATATAGCTTAAACGCAACTTATGCTGCGTTCGGTAAAAGTCAGAATGAGTTTTCGGAGATTCAGATGGAAGATCAGTCATTATATTCACAGCATAGTAAAATACTGCAGTATAAATTTTTAACTAGCGGCTTACAAAATTATTCTAAAAAGAATTATAAAGAGTATCCGCAGATCGCAGTTGTTAGGTAAATCCTTGAACTTCACAGTCAGGATTTAAGGAGTGCCTAGATGGGCTCTCTTGGGGGTCACCCGTTTACTGTGCGACACTGCGGACACTTATTACGAGTATAGTGAAGCTATGTTCAATAGCGAATGTATACTTAGTTTTTTATGCCGCATTAACGGTCATTGTTAGATGAATTTTCTATGAACGATTTTTACGATTTGGTAGAAGATAATGAAAATTTTCTGGTTATTTATAAAAAACCAGGCGCTAATTTTCACAGTGAAAATGGGCAAATAGGTTTATTCGAACAGGTAAAGCAGAGTCAAGGGTTGCAGGAGCTTTATCCGGTACATAGGCTAGACAAGGTCACATCCGGTCTGCTTGTTATGGCAAAGACTGCTTCAGTGAATCACGCGTTAGTAGAACAATTTAAAAATCGTCAGGTGGAAAAATATTATTTGGCTATTAGCAACAAAAAACCTAAGAAGAAACAAGGTTTAATTAAAGGTGATATGGAGTCTGCAAGACGGGGCGCTTGGAAACTCTCCGCAACTCTAAACAATCCCGCCATCACACAATTTTTTAGCGCTTCTTTAGGTGAGGGCCGACGTCTATTTATTATCAAACCTCATACCGGTAAAACTCACCAAATTCGCGTTGCGCTCAAAAGCCTGGGTTCACCTATTTTGGGTGACACACTTTATGCGGATGCAAATAGTTGTATAGATGTAGATAGGGTTTATTTACACGCCTTCAGCCTGGCGTTCAATCTTTCAGGAACTACATACCGTTTTACAGAATTGCCTCGTGAAGGCGAGTTGTTTTTGACTGTTGCGTTTCAAGCGGCTATACAGGAATTTATCAACCCATTGAGTTTGAGCTGGCCAAACGTTAAATAACAATCATTCAAAATATTTTATTTTCACTGGCACGAAAGTTGAAAGCTTTTACCTGTGTTCCAATATAAAGCGAATGGAGCTAACTGCGTGCACCATTTTTTAACTCTAGTATTTTTTAAATGCACGTTTAAAGTGCCTGGGTTTTAGGTTTCACTAGATCACCACCTATTATTTTTGTCACCAGTTTCTAATACGGAATTCTTAAATGAATTTACCTGCGGAAATAAATATTCCTATAGCATTTATATTTCTTTTTGTGGTGGTGCCAGGAGCGGCGCTACTCACCGCGATTTTTGGAATGATAAAGCGTAGGCAAGCTGAAAAAAAATTATTTCAGACGGGCATTGTGTACCTTAAAAAATTACGCATTTTTCTCACGTACATTCAGCAGCATCGCGGTTTAACAAACGGCTTTTTCCATGGAAATTCATTATCAGCAGGCGATATAGAGAAGCTTGAACTTCGAATTGGTGAGGCAATTGTAGACATCCAAAATGTCGATGGCTGGATGCGGCAGAGTGGGAAATGGGAGAGTTTAGTTGACCACTGGCAGCGTATTAGATTTTATTTTAAAAGCTCAAATGCTGAGATAAATTTAAAACAGCATAATAATTTAATTGCTAATCTGCTTTACTTAATTGACGACCTGGCTTTTGCCCATCATTTAGGTAAGTTTAGTTTGATTGATGCCGACGATGCTGACTGGCGTAAGTTGTTATTTGTCGCGGAATATTTAGGGCAGGCGCGGGCGTTGGGAGCGGGTGTTGCCGCTAAAGGAATGTGCACCAATGTATTGCGCGTTCAACTTAACCATTTAGTTGCAAAAATTGAATCTAATATTAATCCTGAATGGACCGAAATATCGCGCAGCGATTTTCATACGTTTTTAACAATTATTCAGCAGCAGATTATCGCAGACCCACCGACAATTTCAGCGGATGAATATTTTAGAATCGCAACCTTATGTATCGAGCACGTTCTGGTAGAGTTTGATCGTCAGGTTGAAAAGATAAAATTTTATCCTACTTAAATGCTCAAATAACTTTTATTTCTGTGATTGCAAAAAACATTTGCACATTACGTGCAGAAGAAAATGCTCGGTAACAACCCATCGCATTCAAATGCTTCACTGCCATTGCCGCCAATTCCCAGGCAAGGTATTCATCAGCTTCAATGGGCTCTTTTTCACCAAAAATAGTCAGATCAGTTATTTCTTCTAGCTCTTTAATGCGCACCGAATCTGCTTTTAAGACAGGACTTATGGAATCGTAAGCCCACGCCCACTTCCAGGTGGATGCGCTCGGCGAATAGCTTCCTATATCGATAATATCGGCTTCGATGACTAATTTATCATCTTGATCAAAGAACTGTAATTTGGCTTTATCGTTTTCGAACATCCAGCGCTTGTGGCTACCGAAACCATAGCTCTTGGTTAAATGCGCCTGCTTTTCCTTAAGTTCCGCAGTTGCGGCAGTGGAAAATAATTCAAATTCATCATCGTTCATAAAAGTGTTCTACATATTGTTAGAAAAAATGGCGCTTGAGTCGCGCCATTTTAATTGGGTTCAATCACTGTAAGATCAATTACTATAAAGCGGCTTGAGACCTTCGGATTTCTTTTTTACATTCTTTTCTTTTCGGCATTCGTTCAATAGCTGAAGCAACTCGTTTGGCTGCCAGTCATCAGACGGATGATTGCTATAGAGTAATTCATCAAGCTTTTTAAGCGATTGTGTTAATTCAATCTTTCCACCGAGTTTAGCGACATCATCAAGCGAATGGATTGACGCATCGGGCCATTGAAATTTGGCCCAGCTCAATATGTTCTTACGTAATGCCACGGCATCTTTGTTTGCAGCAGCGTGTTTTAACAAGTCCCATATATGCCGTTCTTTTTCAGAAATGACTTCATTTGCATCATCGTTTTGATTTTGTAATATTTTTAATTGGGATTTTAACTTCACTACATAAATACCAAGCATTAACGATAAAAGCGCGAATGCAATACTAGTTGCCAATAACCAGGGATTTATTTTTTCATTTACCGGTGCCGCAGCAACAATATTTTCAGTGCCTATCTTTTGTTGTGGCGCATTTGCTTCCGAACTAGCTGAATTGTCTGGTTTGGTATCACCAAGCACATTGATGGTTTTCGCAGGCAAAGTAGCAGTTTTTAAGGTTTGGGTATTGATGTCCCACCATTCCACGTTAATTTCAGGCAAAGTAAATTCGCCGCCATGATTGGGAATAATCGCGGTAGTTTCTACTCGCGTGCCATCGACGCCTTTGTCAGTTTTTTTCTCTGTGTTTTGTGGTTGGTCAGGATAAAAAGTTAACCCGTCAATAGGCGTATTAGGTAAGGGTGGAATTTGTCCACCCGTTAAACCATCGGCAGAAATAATAATAGTGCGGGTGACTGGCTCGCCCATTTTTAAATGATCCAGACTCGCACTCCATGTTTCATTGATGGTGACATTATTTGCGGGTAACCAGGATTTTCCAGCAGCTTCGGCGGGTATAGGTTTTACAGTTATACGTTGTTCTTCAGTAGGAAGGCGTAAAATATTTGAGCGGCTACGGCCAAAAGGATCATTCCATAAATCACGGTCAGCATTGGGCACAACAGAATAAATTAAGCTGGGAATAATCAATTCACCACTTTCCTGCGGAAAGATTGCGAAATTTTGCTCTTCTATTAAATGCTGCCTGCCGTTAATCACACTTATAAACTGTTTAGGTTTGTCTTCTAGCGGAATGACAATTGCATTTTTAATCTCAAGCGGTTGCATCTGTGTCTGGCTCAAATTCACCTTGGATACAATTTGAATTTTTAAATGAATTTGCTCCTGTACAAAAACATTATTTTTACTCACTTCCATAGCCACACGAACTGGATCGTCGCTGCTCGTTTGAGTTTGGCTTTGTTTGGATACTTTAATTTCTATGGCATCGCTTACAGATTTATCCACCGTAAATGAAGGAATTAACAACGAACCTACACGTTTAGGTGCAAGCGTCAGTTGCCACACTTTTTTAAATTCTGTTCCATTGTTGGAAATAGATGTGTATTGGCTTTCATTATTTGACAAAATTTCAAAATCGTTTTGCAAAGTACTGAAGTCTGGTTTGCTACTGACTCTTGAGTCGGCCGCCACGGTGAGCGTAAAGGTTTCCTGAATACTGATGTTGTCGCGATCCACACTTGCCGTGAGCTGATCTGCAAACGCATGAAAAGATAAAAGAAAGCTCGCAAGAAAAAAACCGAAAGCTAGTGTTCGGCGAGTTCCACGCGCGCTGGGCATATGTGCATTTTTTATTAGGTTAAGCATAATTTTCATCGTCATATAAATTACAACCGTTGATCGGCTTTATTGGCTGGCGATTTCAATTCGCCCTCGGCTTGTTTCTGGCGATTCAGTTGATACTGATATTTAAATTTATTGCGCAACAATCCACCTGGATCATCAGGTACGCGTCGCAACCACTGCTCCATGGCCTGTTTTTGTTCATTCGTTAAATTGTCCTGATTAAGTTCTGCAGCTTGTGCTTGCTGCTCGGCATTCTGGGCTGACGAGCCAGCAGAAGAAGCTTGTGCAGCGGAAGGTTGCTGACTGGAGCCTGCGCTCGATGATTGGCCTGCTTGTGCCGCATTAGACCCTGAAGAACTTTGTTGGGACTGATTATTGGGGTTGCCAGCAGTGGAGCTTTGGCTACTGCTTTGCTGGCTATTCCCATTCTGATCTTTTGAATCCTGCTGGTTTTTTGAGTCCTGTTGTTCTTTTGAATCTTGGTCGCTTTTACTACTTTGATCTTTACTATCTTGATCATTTTTGTTTTCTGAATCTTTGTCCTGCTGGCTTTGATCTTTTTGATTGCCGTCTTTATTTTTTTCGTCGTTTTCTTTTTTGTCGTTCTCGCTTTTATCTTTTTCTTTTTTGTCTTGATCATCTTTGTTTTTTTCTTTTTGTTGCTCCTGTTGTTGCTTTAATAGCTTTTCGCTGAGCGCGCGATTTTTTTTCGCATCTTCCAAATCAGGGTTACGCTTTAAGGCTTCATCGTAGGCTTTAATGGCATCTTCCAGTTTTCCTGACTTGGCCAAAGCGTTGCCACGGTTGTAATGGCCATCTGCGGTATCAATTTTAGAATAGCTTTCAGCAGCGCCGGGATAATCTCCAGCGCGATATTGTGCAGCGGCCTTCCAATCGGGTGACTCAAATTGTGCAGCAGCACGTTTAGCATCGCCGCTTTTTAATTGTTGTTGTGCCTGTTGGTTTTTGGTGAGCCATATGTCATCCAAACCAAATGCATATGTTGGTGTTGGCGAAAAACCTAGCAGTGGAATTAGCAACAATGAAAAAAGCAGGCCGCGTCTAAAACAAAATAAAGCGATGGGTAGCAATAAAAATACAAACCAATGACCTTGATCGATCCATTGATCAAAATCTCGCTGGATTTTGGGTTTATCCTCGTCTTTGAGTTCGCGAGGTTTTAAAAAATCTATATCGTTATTGTTGCTGGTGATTTCGTGGTAGCGACCTTTTACGCGCTGCGCTAAATCTGTGAGCTCGGAAGAGTTGAGTTGAGTTGTAATTATTGCACCAGCATCGTCACGCAAAAAACCGCCGTTAATATTAGGTATAGGTGCCGGTTGCGTTGTCCCCACACCCAATATGCTAAGTTGAATTCTGTGGCCAGAAAGCAGGCTTTGAATTTTATCGAAGGCTTCGGGAACAACTCCGTCAGTCACTAATAATAAATCACCTTGAGTTGCGCCTGCGTCGTGCAGTAATTGAATACCGCGTGCAACCGCATCTTCGGTGTTGCTGCCTTGAAGCGGCATAATATTTGGGTGCATAGATGACAGTAAGCTAACAATTGTCGCGCTGTCGTCACTGATCGGCGTAACTGTATGAGCTTCACCTGCATAAGCAACCAGCGCTGTTTGGCCATCTTTTCTATCGCGCAAAATATCCGCAATTTTTAAACGTGCACGTGCAATGCGGGAGGGTTTGATATCTTCACTAATCATCGAGTAGGAAAGATCGAGCAAGATAACTAATGCGTTTTGATTTTTTTCTACTGGGGTAGGGCGTTTAACCCACGATGGACCAGCAATAGCGATACTGCTGATAATCCACGCTAACAGCAAAACCCAGATTAGCGATTTTTTTGTATGAACTGTTTTGCCATCTAATAAAAATGGTAAAAGTTCGGGAGCAATTAATTGTTGCCACTGATGTGCATGGCGTTTTTTCTGCCACAGAAAAATACATAAAACCAAGGCAGGAATAATCGCGAGCAACCATAGCGGCCTCAGCCAATGAAACTGTGTCGTGATTAAATTAAATTGCTCAGTTAAGAAGTTCATGACGCAACTCCTTGGGTTTTTTGGGTATCAATGCCAGAACGTGATACAGAAGAAAGCGCCCACGCGAAACTCAGTAGCAAAGCTGCTATGAGCGGATAATAAAATAAACTATTTACTGGACGAAATTTTTCTTCTTCGGATTCTATCGGCTCCAAACGATTTAACATTTGGTGAACATCTCCCAGCTCTTCCAGATTGCGCGCGCGAAAATATTGTCCGCCAGTTTTATCGGCGATTGCGCGCATGGTAGGCTCATCCAGGTCAGCAGATGGGTTTACCACGCGAGAGCCAAAAAATCCGTTATCGACTACCATTTCATTTGCACCGAAACCAATGGTATAAATTTTAACGTGTTCTTTTTCTGCAAGTTCTGCAGCTTTAATGGGTTCAAGTTCACCTGCGGTATTTGCGCCGTCGGTGAGAACAATAAGCACACGCTGTGCGTCTGGTCGTGCCCGCAAACGTTTGATGGAAAGACCTATGGCATCACCAATTGATGTTTGATCACCCGCAAAACCAATTTCAGTTTCTTGCAACAATGTATCTACCGTTTGGCGATCATAGGTGAGCGGTGCTTGTAGATAGGCCTGAGTTCCAAATAAAACTAAACCGAGGCGATCACTTTTTCGATTTTTTACGAAATCGCCCACTACCATTTTAACGGCGTCCAAACGCCGTATAGCTCGGCCTTGATATTTCATATCTTCAATTTTCATACTGCCGGAAATGTCCACAGCAATTAAAAGATCGCGCCCGCTATTCGGCATGCTCACCGGTTCGCCAATCCACTGTGGATTTGCTGCAGCGAAAACCAGGCTTGCCCAAATTAGCCATAGCAGTAATGCACTTGCGCGTTTCTGTGAACGCAATGAATGAGTTTTGGTTTCAAGATTTTTAACTTGCGCAAAAAAAGGAACACGTAATGCTGCGTCTTCTTTTTTTTGTGCGGGCATTAGAATAATTAATAGCGGAAGCGGCAGAAGCGCTAGCAACCAAGGCCATTGTAATTCAAACATGATGGTTAGCCTCGCTGGTCGCATCTATTTTTTTCGATTTCTTTTTGCTAGACCGCTGCCATTGATTGCGATGCTCGTTCACCCATATAAGACTTAACTTATGCAATTCATCGCGATTGAATTCCGGGTTTTTTTGATAGGGGCCAATCAATAACGCAGCACCAACGCCTTGACTAAATTGCGAATTAGTTTTTGTGCATTGTTCATCCAGCCACTTCAGCCATTCATTGCCTTTTAAGCTGGCATTAAATTGCGAACCGAAACCGCTCAATGCGGTGCGGCGTAAAATAATACTGAGATTTTGTAAATATTCTGAATTCTGGTCACTACCGTATTTTTTATGAATGCTATTTAACTCTGCAATCGCAATTTCTCTATAGGCGTTGCGTGATCTTTTTCGCTTAATGAAAAATACGAGTGTGCTTATCGTCGCAATGATAAGTAAGGCTAAAACCCACCAACCCCATGCCGGCGGCCAAAGGCCTATCTCTGGTGGTAGATGAATATCTTGTAACTGCGCAAGTGGATCTTGGGCAGATGCAGTAGTGGGTGGAATTTGCGATGGATCTTGAGTCATAATTATTATTTCTTTGCTGCAAAACGTTCGCGCAACAATTGCTGCAAATTATCTGTAGTTGCGTAAGAGAGTAGCGGAATAGCTAAGCGCTTTACACTGCGCGTCAAGAAATCCAAACGCTGTGCGTAAGCGTTTTGATAGGCTTCCTGAAATTTCGTTTCATCCGTAGGCAACTGCAACCGCGCTGAGCCATCACTCACCGTTAAACGAGAGTTGCTTTGTAAGTGTTTTTCCAGCGGATCAAAGACATGAATCAACGTAACGTCAGTGTGACGTGCCAACTCAAACAATTGTTGTTCGCACTGTTGATCATAATCGTAAAAATCGCTTATCAAAAATAATGCACACCCAGGTTTGGCGATGCGACGTGCATCGTTTAAAAGTGCCTGTAGCGATTTTCCATCCTGCGATCTGATTGGCGAGCGTAATTGTTGGTTGAATTCCTGCAGTTGGTGCAGCAATTCGAGTACAGCATGTTTGCTACGACGTGGACGTATATCACGCTGTGCAGAATCGCCAAAAATCAATCCGCCAATACGGTCGCTATTATTTAACGCAGCCCAGGCAAGATTCGCAGCGATGTGTGCAGCGAGAACGGATTTAAAACAACGTTGGCTACCAAAAAACATAGGCGCGCGTTGATCTACCAAAACAAAAACCGGACGTTCACGCTCTTCACGATACAATTTGGTATGCGGCACTTGAGTGCGCGCAGTTACTCGCCAATCAATGCTTCTAACATCATCACCAGCTTGGTAAAGGCGCACTTCTTCAAAATCCATTCCGCGGCCGCGAAAGCGCGTGCGCTCAGCGCCATTGAGTTGGCTTTTTACTGCACGCTTCACAAATAAACGTAAATCCTGCGCAGCAAAACGCACGCGTAGTAAGTTCGCTAAATTCACATAAGCGCCTTGGGGATTTAGCTGGGCAAGTTGATCGCTTACTTTTAAGCCGGTCGCTTGCATAGTCATTACGCCAATGGCACTGAGCTGAGAAGTTTATCGATAACTTTATCGCTGTTAATTCCGCTGGCTTCAGCTTCAAAACTTAAAATCAGGCGATGACGCAAGCAATCGTGAATAACCGCTTGAACATCGTCGGGGCTAACGAAGTCTTTACCTTGCAGCCATGCATAAGCGCGTGCGCAGCGATCAATTGCGATGGTACCGCGTGGGCTCGCACCATACTCCAACATTTCACCTAAATCCGTGCTGTATTGCGTGGGACGACGAGTAGCATTAATTAACTGAACGATATATTCCTCAACACTGGCCGCCATGTGTAATTGCAAAATTTCTTTGCGAATGGCCATGAGTGATGCTTGGGTAATAGTTGCAGGCGTTACGGCTGGTACAAATGCTGCTTCGTTTCGCACAAGTTGTAATATGCGGCGCTCGGCGGCAACATCCGGATAATCTACATTTACGTGTAATAAAAAGCGGTCAAGCTGCGCTTCTGGAAGTGGATAGGTGCCTTCTTGCTCAATTGGGTTTTGTGTTGCCATTACCATAAATAGCGCGGGCAGGGGATACGTTTTACTACCCACACTAACTTGTCGCTCGGCCATGGCTTCTAATAATGCCGATTGCACTTTGGCTGGTGCGCGGTTAATTTCATCCGCTAGCACGAGGTTATGAAAAATAGGGCCAGGTTGGAATTCGAAGGTGCCTTGTTGCGGGCGATAAATATCTGTACCTGTGACATCCGCCGGTAGCAAATCAGGCGTAAATTGAATGCGGTGAAAATTTCCTTCGATTGCTTGTGCGAGAGTTTTAATTGCCTTGGTTTTAGCAAGACCCGGCGCACCTTCGACTAATAAATGACCATCAGCCAGAAGTGCAATCAGCAAACGTTCGACCAAATGTTCCTGGCCGATAATTTGATCATTCATCCAGAGCTTTAGATTTTGGATTTGTTGAAAGTTACTCATAAACAAGATTGCCTTAAGGTTGAATCGAACAATTAAAATTCATTAGCTGATAAGACTTGATTAACGCGTGGCGCCGCGGATAGACCGCAACATTTGGTGTCAGTTCCTTAATTTTTCAAGAGCAAAATGGAAACGAATTTCACTTTTACGGTCTACCATGCAGTGCATTTGAGTCGTTCGTATAGTTATGGGCTAGGCTTATTGCAAAGCTACGAATAATACGCTGTTTCCGCCCATTTCGGGTTCCGATGATTTAAAGGAGTTTATGTGAATAGTCAATTGGTTGCTTCGCAAGACCTGAACACATTTGTGCAAGAGATCAGGCTTTTTGCTGGCGAAAAAATACCCAAAGCCGAGTTGCAAGGGTTTATAAAATTCACAGAATATTATTTTTCCCGCTATCCACTTGATGAACTCGCTGGCCGTTATTTAGGCGATGTATTCGGCAACGTCTACCAATGGTGGCGATACATTCAAAACTTTGATGGCACACAGCCCAAAGTTAGTCTTGTTAATCCCAAGCTGGATGTTGAAGGTTGGGTTTGCCCTCATACCGTTTTGGTTGTGCAACAAATTGATATGCCTTTTCTGGTCGATTCTATTCGCATCGAATTAAATCGCCGCAACATCGCAATACACGCTATTAAAAGCACTGTGCTGTATGTGGTACGGGATAATAAACACCAACTGATTGATATTGTTGATGCGTCAGATGTTCAAACGCCTTCTCAAAAAGAAGCCTTTGTTTATTTGGAAATAAATTTATTAACACGCAAAGAAGAGCTGGAAGATATTACTCAAAGCCTGCTTTCGGTGCTGGCGGAATTAAGCGCCGTGGTGCGCGACTTCAAACCCATGCTACAAGAGGTCGAAGCTGCCGAAGAAAATTTAACTCATGCTGAAAAAGCAGTTACTGCTGCTAATGTGAAAGAAAGCCGTGAATTTCTGGTTTGGCTACGCGATAACAATTTTACTTTTTTGGGCTACAGCGAATACGAGTTTGGTGAAGAAAACGGTAAGAAGTTTTTGCGTGAAAAGGTGGAGAAGCGTTTAGGTTTGTTTGCACACAAGGGTGGCGAACCAAATTATTCAAAAGCAGATGATTTAAATCCTGGAATGGCCCGCTTTCATCTCGTTCCGCAAGTGTTAACTTTTTCAAAATCATCGGTTCGGTCACGCGTTCATCGTCAGTCCTACTCAGATTATGTGGTTGTAAAACAATTTAATGATAAAGGTGATGTTACTGGCGAGATGCGCTTTTTAGGTTTGTACACCTCAAGCGTTTACATGGTGTCGCCGAGTACAATTCCACTTGTCCGTCATAAAGTTAGCAAGGTGTTTGAGCGAACTGGTTTGAGCCCGCACAGTCACGACGGAAAATCTTTACAACAAATTCTAGATACGTTTCCGCGCGACGAATTATTTTTAAGTAATAGCTCCGAGTTGTTCGAAACGTCGACCGCCATTGCAAGTATTAATGAACGTTATATGACGCGTTTGTTTATGCGGCACGATCCTTTTGGCAAGTTTATTACTTGTCTTATATATGTGCCGAGAGATGTTTTTACAACACAAATGCGGTTGCGTATTCAGAAAGTTATAGGTGAGGCGATAAATTCAACCGAGTCCGAATTTAATACTTATTTCTCCGATTCGATTCTAGCGCGGGTACATTTGGTATTTAAGTTGGATCAGCGGTTTCCGCTTGAATACAGTCAGGAAAAACTTGAACGAAAAATTCGCGAGATAGCACGTTCATGGGAGGATAATTTACAAGCATCACTGGTGGAATCACATGGCGAAGAAAAAGCTATGCGGTTATTGCACGAATATCACGATGCTTTTTCATCATCCTACAAAGAATATTTTGAGTCGCGCACAGCAGTTCATGACATCGCATCTATTAGCGAATTAAAAACCAGCGATGATATTGCAATGAGTTTTTATCAGCCAATTGGTGCCGAGCCTAATATCGTTCGCTTTAAAATATTTCGTAAAACCCAAACCATCGAACTCTCTGATGCTATTCCGCTGCTAGAGAATCTTGGTTTGCGTGTGCTCTCCGAAAACCCTTATGCCATCAATAAAAAGAGTGATGGAGTTGTCTGGCTTCACGATTTTAAATTGAGTTACAACTTGCCCGGTGTGATTGATGTTTTGGAAGTAAAGGATATTTTTCAAGATGCTTTTTCAGCCATTTGGCATAAGAGAACCGGTAATGACTCGTTTAATAAGTTAGTGTTAAGTGCAAAATTAAATTGGCATGAAGTAAATGTGCTACGCGCCTATGCTGGTTACATGCACCAAACGCTATTTACATTTACCGAGCACTACATCGCTAATGCATTGGTTAATCAGCGCGATATTGCTCGTATATTGATTGATTTTTTCAAAATTAAATTTGATCCATTATCAGAGTTAACCAGCGAGCAGCGAGCAGAAGAGGTCATCCAGCAAAGAAATTTAATTATCAATAGTTTGAATAATGTCAGTAATCTAAATGAAGACCGCATTTTGCGGCGATTTTTAGCATTGCTTGATGGCAGTTTACGAACTAACTTTTTTCAAAAAAATGATGACGGCAGTGTAAAAGATTATCTCTCCATTAAGTTGAGCCCACGTTCGATTCCCGAAATTCCCGAACCGCGCCCTTTGTATGAAATTTTTGTTTATTCGCTGCGAGTGGAAGGCGTGCATTTGCGTGGCGGAAAAGTGGCGCGCGGTGGTTTGCGTTGGTCAGATCGTTTGCAAGATTATCGCACCGAAGTATTAGGGCTCGTGAAAGCACAACAAGTAAAAAATGCGGTTATCGTTCCTAACGGTGCCAAAGGCGGTTTTGTTTGCAAACAATCACCGCAATCTGGTAGCCGCGAAGCTATTCAGCAAGAAGGAATCGCTTGTTACAAAATATTTATCCATGGTTTGCTGGATTTAACCGATAACCTCATTGAAGGAAAAGTAGTTCCTCCAAAAAATGTTATTCGTTATGACGAAGATGATCCATATCTTGTTGTGGCGGCTGATAAAGGCACAGCAACTTTTTCTGATATCGCAAATTCAATCTCTGCAGAATATAAACATTGGCTGGGTGACGCTTTTGCTTCCGGCGGAAGCCAAGGCTACGATCACAAAGGTATGGGAATCACCGCTCGCGGTGCCTGGATTTCGGTGATGCGTCATTTCAGGGAAAAAAATATCAACATTCAGGAGCAGGATTTTACAGTTGTAGGTATTGGTGATATGGCGGGCGATGTGTTCGGCAACGGTATGCTTTTATCCGAACATATTTGTCTTGTTGCCGCTTTTAATCACATCCATATTTTTATCGATCCTACACCTGATTCTGCAAAAAGTTTTGTAGAAAGAAAGCGATTATTTTCCACACCGAAAACAACGTGGGCTGATTATGAGAAATCGCTCATCAGTAAAGGCGGCGGTATTTTTAATCGTGATGCAAAAACTATTGCGATTACGCCAGAAATGAAACAGGCATTCGCTATACATGAAGATAATTTAACACCGACGGAATTAATCAGTAGCTTGCTAAAAGCGCCAGTGGATTTAATCTGGAATGGCGGAATCGGCACTTATGTAAAAGCATCAACAGAAAGTCACGCAGAAGTCGGCGATAAAGCAAATGATAGTCTGCGCGTTAATGGCGAAGAATTACGTTGCAAAGTATTTGGTGAGGGTGGCAATCTCGGAGTGACGCAACGCGGCAGAATTGAGTATGCATTAAATGGTGGCGCTTGCAATACGGACTTTATTGATAACGCTGGCGGTGTGGATTGTAGTGACCACGAAGTCAACGTTAAAATTTTGTTAAATGAAGTTGTTAGCAATGGTGATTTGACCGATAAGCAGCGCAATCAATTACTTGCGAAAATGACTAACAATGTTGCTGAATTGGTATTAAAAAATAATTATCGTCAAACTCAGGCAATCAGCATCGCAGAATCCGAAGCATTGTCGCGCGGTGCAGAATACAGACGTTTTATGACAACGCTGGAAAGCCAAAAACGACTTAGCAGAAAGCTGGAATTTTTACCCGCCGATGATATTTTGTTAGAGCGTCAATCACACGGCATAGGTCTTACTCGCCCTGAATTGGCCATATTAATTTCTTATGCAAAAGCTGTTTTAAAAGAAGATTTGGCTGCAGACAATATTGCTGGAAATGAATACGTCGCAAAAGCAATTGAAGGTGCGTTTCCAGAGCAAATCGCATCAGAATTTAGCGTACCACTTTATAATCATCGGTTAAAACGCGAAATCGTTGCTACACAAGTTGCTAATGATATGGTTAACAATATGGGCATTAGTTTTGCCCAACGTTTAACCGAGGCAACGGGTGCAAGTGTGGGCGATGTTGCAAAAGCTTATATTGCAGCGCGCGATGTTTATCAGATGGAAAAATTTATCCGCGAATTATCGTCACTTGATTCCAAAGTGCCGTCCCATGTACAAAATGAATTAATGATTAATATGATGCGTCGTGTACGCCGTGCAACTCGGTGGTTTTTACGGAATCGTCGCAGCACTATCGATCCCGCTGTAGAAATCGCATTCTTCACTCCCGCCGTGAGTTTTGTTTCCGAACAGCTTCCAATATTATTATCAGGCGGTCAGTTGGAGGAGTTGCAAGGTCAATATCAGCGCATGCAAGAAATAGGCGTGCCTAAAGAATTTATTTTACGGGCTACATCAACTTCATATTTATATTCAGGGTTAAGCATTGCTGAAGCCGCACGTAAAACAGAAAGAGAAATTAAAGAAGTCGCTGAGTTGTATTTCGGTTTGGGCGAATATTTAAGTTTGCCGTG